>Ga0265316_10001652_pt1 | contig 23743 bp, 21 predicted proteins | sample 4522metaG_FD_202092 | JGI IMG/M metagenome (GOLD analysis project Ga0265316, IMG submission 202092) | Rhizosphere microbial communities from Carex aquatilis grown in University of Washington, Seatle, WA, United States - 4-5-22 metaG | ecosystem: Host-associated > Plants > Roots > Rhizosphere >... | reverse complement strand
GGCAGCGCGATCTCATCGTATCCCTCCATGCTGGGATACTGCCGGAAGGGCTTCTGGAAGGCGCACAGGGCGGTAACCAGGACAAGCCCGCAGCCGGTCAGAGCCAAAGCCCTCGGAGAGTTCATAAGTGCTGCCTTGTCTTGCAGGATAACACCTATGCGGACCGGGCCCGCTTGGAGCAGATTGCCGTGGGCAGCCGGGAGGCGATCGGCCCGGCTGCCCACGGCTGGCGGTGGGGATTAATACACTCCGAGAGACACGTGCAACGCCACCGGCTCGGAGCGGAAATTGAGGCCGTTGTCGGTCTCGTCGCCGTTCAGGATGCGAAGGAACTTGAAGGTACCGTTGTCGTAGGTTCCCTCGTCCACGCGCATGAACTGGCGGCGCTTGTTGGGTTCGGTGGGCCGGAAATCGACGCGCGCGCCGAAACCCGTCACCAGGAACTGGTTGTCGCCGGTCTGGGCCACCAGCACGCGTCCCGTGGGATCGGCATTCCCCGCTGGCGCGCCGCGCCGGCCGGCTCCGTAGGAGACCACCGCATTCCACGCCCCGAATTTGAGCGTGTCCGTGGCCGTGCCCTTTTCTTCCACCGCGGTTTGCAGCTTGCCTTCGAAGTTGAGACGGGCGACCTCCCGCATCATCCCGGCAATCAACTTGTAGTTCTGCGCCGTGGGCGCGAGGGCGTCTTGCGGCTCCCTGGCGGCGCCGGCCGGAGCACCCGCGGCGGCTGGCGCGGCGGGAGGGAAGGGCTGCGAGCTATAGTCCAAGCCGAAGGGCGAAAAGCCGATCGCCTGCAGACCGAGGGCCGAGAAGAAGAACCGGGCCACGGAGGCGCCGCCGCTGGTCTCGGGGACGTACAGCGGATTGTCATCCCGGTGATAGAGCTCCAGCACCTTCAGGTATGCGGCGGGATCGTTGTTATAGATGTCCGGGCAGACCACGTCGATCGCCGGCGCGGCCACTTTCCAAATGGGAATCACGTTGTCGGTGGGACCGCCGGCTTCGTAGCTGCCGGGCGCGCCCGGCTTGAGAGGATCGCGCAGCGCGGCGTTGGCGTAGAGCGGCAGCGCATAGGCCGCTTTGCCGGCGGCGGCGACCTTGCCGACGTAGGCGGCCACGGCCCACGCGTGGAAGTTCACTTCGGCTTCCACCCCGAAGACATCCTGCCAGTTCCCGGAGCTGCCCTCTTTGTTCATGGCCTTGAGAACATCGGCCGGAACCGGGCCCTCGAACGCCTTTTGCGCAGCCGCGCCGTAGTCGCGCGTGGATCCCCAGGTGCCAGTCTCGTTTTCCACCTGCACGATGATGACGGTGCGCGCCGCGTCGAACGCCTTGAGGTGGCGCATGAACGCGCCGAACGCCTTGATGTCCAACTCCTGGGACGCCGTGGCGAAGGGCGACGGCGAATCCGCCGGCCGGCCGTTCTTATCGGTCACGTGGAAATAGCGATCCGGCTCCTTCTTCATCCACTCGGGCATGTAGTGCTGGCTGCCGTTTTTCCAGGTGCCGAACCAGAGCAGGTCCAGCCGGATATGGTGCTCGCGTGCCTGGGTGATGATGGTATCGATTACGGAATAATCGAACTGGCCCGGTTTGGGTTCGAACTGCTCCCAATAGATGGGGATCTCCAGCGTGTTGGCGTGGAGGTATTCGATGGCCGGCCATACTTTCGGTAGCATGTTCGGCCAGCCGCTCGAGTTATGCGCCTGGGCCCCCAGCATCAGGAACGGGGCGCCGTCGACCATGAAGGCGTACCGGCCGTCCTTCTTGACGATCTTGGGGATGGGGCGCTCCTTCACTGGCGCCGGCGGTTGCGCTGGCGCTGGCGCTTGTGCTTGCAGGGTGACGGCCACGCCGCACACCGCGAGAACGGCCAAGCAGGCCGGACGGACGAGTCTTCCACGACACAAAACAGTCATGTCAATCCTTTCGGGACCGGCTTTCCCATTTTGGACTTCCGGGTCCCATATCAGTCTAACGGAAATTCACTGCCGAACGGGGCATGCTTGGGTTGGGGCTGGGGCTGGCACCGGCCGGGCCGGGTTAGGTCACGCGGGCGCCGGTGAGAGCGGTCGAGCCATCGAGCAGTGCTATCGCAACACCGCCTGTCGAACGGGAACCGCCCGCGCCATTCCCAGACGGGACTCCAGTTGTTTGACATTATCGCGGGCCGCGGGAAGATCCGCTTTCAAGCGGATCAACTCGTCCATAGCCTCATCTTGAACCAGGCCAGCCTCCCATCGCTTCGGGCTCGCCTCACTGATCTTCAGATATTTTGCGAAGACGCGGAAGCTCATTCCCAGACGTTGCCGAATCTCCTTAAGCTCCTTCGTCGTCAGGAGATGGTGCCTTTCGCGGTAGGCGTCCGCACTCGCAATGGTGTAAGCGGCCGACTGTTCGTCGGACAAAACCTGGAATCCGCAACGATCGCATACCGCCGCTTCCGTTCGGACAGGCACCTCCTCGCCCCGAACTTGGGCGGTCATTTCGGCGAGTCTGCTCACCATCTTTCCTTTTTCACATTGAAAACACTTCATGATTCTTCTCGCTTGATTCAGTACAGCGAAGGATGGCAAGACCAGAAAACAACGCGTGGCTTCCGGGCCGAACCGACAACCTGAAACTTGAGAAAGACTTCGCACCCAAGAACCGAACTCCGGAATATGAACGGGCACCCCGGAGGTTCATCGAGTTCGAATGGCGGCTCATAGGATTCCGGAGGCGTCTCATCGAGGACCTTGAGAAGTTTGTCACCAACTTCCGCGCCGGCCAGGCCGAAGTGCGCGCGCATTTCGTCGTTGAACTTCGACGTCCGATACCCCTGACCCTGTTCAGCCTGCGCCCTAGCCATCTTGATCGCCTGATCCGGCGGGTACGGGCCGAGAAACCCCTTCCTGAGGACTTCATCGTGCTGCTTCGATGAATGGCTTGCGAAATGTCCCCTCTTGTCCAGGCTCTCAGCATTGGCGATCCAGCGCTGTCGGAGGTCCTTCCCGCTGATGGCGCTCATCCTTCCCACCTATACGGTATCATATGATCCCACCGAGAGCAATGCTTGCTCCGGCTACCCGTAAGTCGCCTTTGTCGCGGCTATCCACCACTCCTGCACCCGACTGCCGCTCACTCGAAACCTAATTACACTTTTCGGAGAGGAGCCTCACCCCTTGAAAAGCAGGGGCGCGAACTGGGTCAGGCACCATCGCCAGACCGGCCACACGTGGCCGCCCTCGCGATCCATGAAGGTGTGCTTGATCTGCAGCTTGGTCAGAGACGCATCGAAGGCCTTGGCCGCCGTGTCCAGAGGATCCTCGCGGCCGCAGCCGATCCAGAACACGGTCAGCCGGGTGTTGGTCCCTTTCGGATCGGAGGCCAGTTGCGGGTACCTGGTGGCGAAATCGCCGCCACCGCCGCCCGCCGCGCTGAACATACCGAGCTGGCTGAAAATCTCCAGGTGTTTCAGACCGACGTTGTAGGTTGCGGCGCCTCCCGCGGAAAGCCCCGCCATGGCGCGATTCTTCCGCCCCGGCGCGGTCCGGTACTTGGCGTCGATGAAGGGCATCAACTCCTTCAGCATGTAGTCTTCGAAAGCCGGGCTGGCGTTGAGGCCTCCGCGGCCCTTGGCGGGTGGCGCGGCCGGCGCGGGCGCGGGCTGAGCCGCGGGAGTTCCGCCATTGAAGGGCATCACCACAATCATGGGCACAGCCTTTTTCTGGGCGATCAGATTGTCCAGAATTACATTGGCGGCTCCGGCCATGGTCCACCCCGCAGCGGTGTCGCCGGCGCCATGCACCAGATAGAGAACCGGATAACGGGTGTTGCCCTTCTCATACCCGGGCGGCAAATACACGAAGAATTCGTGGGTGTCGTTGTAGGCGGCGGAATGCTGCCAGTTCCAGTCCACGCTGCCGTGCGGGACGCTTTGAATCTGCCACATCGGCGCCGGATCGCCGGGCACTTCCACCAGGCTCGCCGAGGTCCGTGTGCGAAGTTTGAGTTTCGGGTTGATCGGGTCGGCGATGTTGAGACCGTCCACGGTGAAGGAATATAGATGAACGGTGGCCTCCAGGGGAGCGCTGGTCAGGCTCCAGACCCCGTCGGCATCTTTGGTCATATTGATAGTCCCGCCGGTGGCAGCTTCGGGAGTAGCCAGCCAATCTCCGGTGAGCTTCACGTCGGAGGCTTGGGGAGCCCGAACTCGAAACGTCACGGTGCGGTCCGCATGGACTTCCGGCGACACCAGGGTGTCCTGGGGACCCCGGCCTGCGCCTCGGCCCCCGGCGGCGGGCGCCTGAGCAGCGGCGGGGAGGCTGAAAACGAGAGCGAGCGACGCGAGCGCGAGCAGGAAGCGGGTTCTTCTTGGCATATCACTTTTCTCCAATCCTACGGACTCTATCTTAACGGCAAGCGGGGCAAGGTGTGGGCGGGCAATCCCGCCGCCGCGCGGATCGAACTATCTTTACGGCAAGCGGGGCAACGCGTGGGGCAGCCAATCCCGCCGCCGCGCGGATCGAAGCGTGCAGACAGGACTTTTGGAACCGCAAGCCGGCTACAAGTAAGAACCGGCGGCGGCTGAGGAGGCCGGAGAGGCGCTTACTCCATAACCCGGCCGTCGCGCATGTGGATGGTGCGGTGCGCGAAGGCCGCGGCTTCGGGGTTGTGCGTGATCATCAAAATGGTCTGGCCCAGGCGTTGGTTCAGGTCGCGCAGAATCTCCAGCACCGCTCTGGAATTCTCGGTGTCCAGATTGCCGGTGGGCTCGTCGGCCAGCAGGATGGCGGGGTGATTGACGATGGCCCGCGCGATGGCCACGCGCTGCTGCTCGCCGCCCGAGAGCGCATTGGGCTTGTGGTCGAGGCGCTGGTCGATACCCAGCAGGCGAAGCAGTTCCTCGAATTCCGGAGGGATCGGGCCCCTGGCGCCCGAGATGTAGCGCGCTACGGCGATGTTATCGCGCGCGGTCAGGTTGGGGAGCAGATTGAATTTCTGGAAAACGAATCCCACGGTCCGTTTGCGCAGGCGCGTGCGCCCGCCGTCGGTGAGCGCGGCCAAGTCCTGGCCGTCCACCTGCACCTGGCCGGAAGTAGGCGGGGTGAGGCCGCCGATGATGTGGAACAGCGTGGACTTCCCCGAGCCCGACGGGCCCACGATGGCCAGGAACTCGCCCGGCTTCACCCGCAGATCCACGCCGCGCAGTGCCGGCACATCCACCTTGCCCACGCGGTAGATCTTGCGCAGGTCGCGGGTTTCGATGATGCAGCCGTCATTCATAGGCCAGGGCCTCGATGGGATCGTGGCGGGCCGCGCTCAGGCCCGGGTACATGGCGCCCAGCGTCGCACCCAGCAGCGTAATCCCGCCGGCGATGGGCCACCACAGCGGCACGATCGTCATCGGCAGCGACGAGGGCACCAGGGTCCGGATCAACCACCACGCGCCAAAGCTCATGAGGATACCGAGTACCGTCCCGCCGACAGCCAGCACCAGAGCCTCGGCCAGGATGATCCGCAGGATAAAACCACTCGATGCGCCCAGCGCCTTCAAAATGCCGATTTCGCGGGTGCGCTGCAGCACCGCCATGTACATGGAAAGGCAGACCACCGCGAAGCCGATCACCACCCCGATTCCCATAACCACGTAGATAAACTCCGATAGTCCGGGGATGTTGTTCACGCTGTACAACGCGGTGATTTCATCCATGGTGTTCACTTTGAGGCTGGTGTTCTCTTCGATGTAGCGCACCACCGCGTCGGTATTGGCAGGGTCGTCCAGCTTGAGGTAGATCTGCGTGACGAAGGGGCCGCCGGTGCCCGCCACCTGCTGCAACGTCCTCAAAGGAACCACCACGCGCGCAAGTTTGCCGCCCTCAATGATGCCCACTAAGTGCCACTCGTGGTTTTTCAGGGAAACCGTTGCCCCGATTTGGAACTTCTTCTGCCGGGCATAAAGCTCATCCACCAGGATGTCGTCCGGGCCTCGCAAACCGTGCCCGGCGACGTAGGTGAAGCCGCCGCTCATGGCGTTGAACTCATCCTGGTCGATGCCGGTGATGTAGAGCGGGAAGTCGATCGACTGGTTCATCACACCCATGGCCAGTTTCACGTGCGGCACCTCGTGGCGGAAATAGGGAATGTACTTTTCCGGGACCGAGTCGGCGCTGGCGGTCATGGCGAGGGTGGTGCTCGATGCCCGCACCATGATATCGGCGCCCACCCCGCGGGCGCGGTCTTTGGCGTCGCGCAGCATGCCGGTGGCTAAGCCCTGCAGGGTCAGAATCAGGGTCACCGGCACGCCAATCAGCAGGAAGCTGAGCAGGCTGCGCATGGGCTTGTTCTTGAGATTTTCGACAACCAGCTTGGTGGTCACTTCTTGGATCCTTTAGCGGGAGCAGCGGGAGGCGCGGCGGCCTTGGGGGGATTGGCCGGCGGCTGGCCGACCACCTGCAGGGTGGTGCCTTCCGGCTGGTCGAGCACGAATTCGTCGTCGGGGATTCCCTTGTTGATGTCCATCCTTACGATATCCAGGACCATGGCATATTCGTCGCGCGGCCGGTTGATCTCGATGTGTTTGGGGAAGGGCACGTTGTCGTAAGGATGCCACTGCGAGTAGCGGGCGTCAGTGAGGAGGTCGCCGGCCTCGTCGAAGATCATCTGGCGGGCCATCCGCAGATCCAGGCGGCTGAACCAGATGGTGCGGCGGAGCTGCAACTGCCCGCTGGGAAGCTCGCGGACCGCGTGGACGATGTAGTAGGCGTTGTCCTCGTCGGTGAAGTTCTCCACCATGATCTTGTCGGTTTTGGGGTCGATGGGGCGCACCATGAGCGCGTCCAGAAAATGCTGCGGCCGGAGGTTCTCCAGCTTGTTGGGCGAGAGCTGTTCGACGGCATTGCGGCCCACGATAAAGCGCCCCTTGGAGGGAACGTAGAGCTTGAAATCGGCGCCATTGGAGACCATGTCGAAGGCGGTGCCGCGCACCACCGGGTATAGGCCGATCAGGCGGATGTCGGAGGGTTTGCGGAAGCGGACATAGGCGCGGACATCCTTGTACTCGGTGATGTGGTTCTTTTCCGCGCTACCCAGGGCCGGGACCATATCCACCTGGGCGCTGAAATCGTGGATGGCCTCATACTGCCCGTTCAGGACTTCGAGCAGGCTGGCGAGGTCCGCGACCTGGAGCGCTTTGGTATTCGCGGCCCGCGGGATAAGCCGGCGGCGCGCCACGCAGGAAGACGTCGCGGTGGACAACAGCGAGAGCACCAGTACAGGAACCGCCACGCGGCCGAAAGGCATCATTTCATTGTAGGCAGCGGGCAAACCAGCCTGCAAACGCAATCCGCACCCGCGGGTGTGATATATTAGAAAAAATCAGCCCGTGGGCCTGTGGCGCAGTTGGGAGCGCGCTTCCATGGCATGGAAGAGGTCGTGAGTTCGAATCTCACCAGGTCCACCAAAACGTTTCATAGACTTACCGTTTCCCCACCCGCCAGAACGTCCTCGCCGGAGTCCAACTGGAGTCCAAAACCCATTTTGAGCACGGGCAGCCATGGGCATCGTGTGGACTTCGACACCTGCCCGCGATCAAGCCAACCGATTCAATGTGGTGGCGAGTATGGGCGGCTTGGGCACCGTTTTTCACGCATGTCGTCGTCTTCCTGAGACGACAACATTTCGTTTCTATATAAGGACGATGCCCAACCGCCCGACCGGCTGCGGGAGTTGGGATCGGAGACGTACGACAAGCGCCGCAATCGGCTTCCCGCCAATATCCGAAAGCACGTGATACTCAACAACTCCGCGAAGGAATGGGTATGCTGCGTTCACGCCGGCACGATTGACGGGTGTTGGGGGTTGCTCAGACGCTGGATCATAGGCTCCTTCCACCAACCGCTGGAAGGCGAGACGGACAACGGGCCGGGAGTGGAACTGGACGGGGAGCCGTTCTAAACGCGGCAAACGCGGAAAAGCAGCACTTGACAGCGCTGGGCGAAATGATGTAATTTTATTACAACGATGACGCCCAACACTGTACTCCTCGAACGGTTCGCCCAAAGATCACTAGACGCGCTGTCTCCGCTGGGTCCGATCCTGCACCGAGCTCTTGAGCCGAGCATCGAAGATGCGCGCGCGTACTTCAAAGAAAGACGCCCAGACCCTTATCTGTTCGCCCACTTGATACGGTACCACGCCACAACGCGAATCCTGTCCTCTCCCCTGCCTGGCGAGGTCGAATTCCACTCCCTTCGAAATAGCGGCATCTCCTTTACCTGTAATGGGTGCAAGGCCAGGGTCTGGAAGTCTGACGGCGAGGGCGAGTTGCATGGGCCGGGAGTATCACAGTCTCGACAGAATTACTTTGACCAACCATTTCTTGATCTTGTCGATCCCAATCCGGCCGACGTGAGGTATGTGGTGCTGTGGGACTGCGATGCCAAGACCGGACTGCTCACGCTTACGATAGCCTGTCCGAAGCGGTTTAACGAAGACCGCCCATGGGACAAACCGGAATGCCACTTCTACACGGTTTTCCCGCATGCCGCAATAGCTGTATCGGCATCACCGCAACTGACAAATCCAGAGCCACTCGAAGATCTAGAACTCCAGCCCAAGCAGAAGGTTTCCGAGCAGGACCATGATTAATGGAGACCGTATTAGACAGGCGCGTGAGATTAAGGCCCTAACACAGGGGGAACTGGCGGAGCGCTGCGGCACCTCCCAGTCACACGTCGCGCTGTTTGAGCAGAACCTGCGGACCCCATCCGACGAAACCCTCGAGTTGATTGCCGTTGCCACGGGGTTTCCTATTCCATTTTTCAAGAGGGAATCGGCGCCCGACCTCCCTCTTGGTTCGCTGCTATACCGCAAGCGAAAAACTATGAGCAGCCGCGACCGGGATCAGGTGCGGCAATTGGCCCGTTTAGTATTCGAGCTAATCGAAGACTTGGCAAGCCGATTCAAACGCATCGAACTACGATTACCAAGGATGGCGGGTGCTACCCCCGAAGACGCGGCCCGCATTACCCGCGCTGAATTGGGTATGTCGCCAGAGTCTCCGGCAACCAATCTTTCTAGGCGCCTCGAAAGGAACGGCATTGTCGTTCTGCCAATCCACCTGGAGATTGATGAACACGATGCATTCTCCGTATGGGCAGACACCGAGCCCAGGACCCCAGTTATTGTCACGACGGCGGGACGGCCTGGCGACAGACAACGATGGAGCATGGCACATGAATTGGGACACCTAGTACTCCATCAGGCGTTCACTCTCACGCCATCGGCTATTGAGGACGAGGCGGATGTTTTCGCGGGGGAGTTTCTGCTTCCAGAAGATGCAATGCGGAAAGATCTGAGTGCGCCACTCACATTAACTGCGCTTGCTGATCTGAAAAGTCGCTGGGGGGTTTCAATGCAGGCATTGGTTATGCGCGCGTTCAATCTCGACATTGTCACTGACGGCCAAAGGCGTTACCTTTTTCGTCAGTTTGTCGCCAAGGGGTGGATGCGGGACGAGCCGGTATTGATCCCTTCCGAAAAGCCGCGGCTATTGCGGAAACTCGCAGAATCAGCCTATGGGCAAAGTGTTGACGCACGCACCATTTCGGCTAGGATTGACGCACCGTGGCATCTGATCGGGCCGGCGTTAGACGCCTGTGCTACCTCTACCGATCTTCGGGCTGCAACTCTCGCAACCGAAGGGCCAATTAGGAGAGCAACCGGGAATCTGTTGAGTTTTAGGAAGAATTAATCAGATTGTCGGAGAGCGTCTAGCTGGCGCTAGGAGCGGTCCTATAAACCATAATGCTTGCCGGGCATGGGGCAGATAATCACGGAGCGTTCGCTTGGTACCATGGCTGCGTTTGTCGCCATCCCGGACTCGTGCCGATCACGGTCCCGAGACGGCAGAATCGCAGGCGTCACACCGGAAGCCCCATCCCGCGAAAGAGCTCTCCACTTTACTGTTGACGACTGAATTCCGCGTCTGATATTCAAGAGGTGTAAGCTGCGGTCTGGCCCGAGAGACGGGACTCTCCATAAACTCTTTCCCTTCGATTCCAACACTCCACGTGTCTTCCAATCGCGAACAGATCCCGTTGTATGCGCCTGACGGCACCTCGCTGGGTTTTCGTGCCATCGAGGCCGCAAAGCGCCTCATCGCAGGCGGTTACGTGAAGGCCGCCTACGGTCGGAAAGGACACCTGAAGGCGATCTGGCTACTCCAGGAGGACGGCGGCAACCCGGTTGAGACACACACACGGAGTGGCACTCGGTACAGCTTCCTTCAGAACCTCGACAGCGGCAGCCGCTGCTGGAAGCTTCGCAGAGTCGATGGGCGAGACGACGATGGCATACCGGTAGCCACGCGCGGCGTTTTCGTCCAGGTGCTCAAGGATTGTCTGGTCGCATGAAAGTTCGACGACAGATCGGCGGGCGCCACATCGCGCGAGCTCGTGGCGCGTTCCGTGGCGGCCAGGCGCGCCTGAGGCAGCCGGTGGACCAACCAGCCAACCCGGAGGCTGACGGCGCAACACGGGCCACCCGTGTGCCAAAGGGTGGCTAGTCTACCGCGTTAGACGCAGCGCGGGGCAAATCCTGGGACCTGGCTTTCCACTTTTGGCGGCGGGTGGCATGGTCCCACAAAGTCTCTAGTTAGTTGCACTTATCTAGGTGGTCACAGCAGGTGGTCACCCCGGCCGCGCCATCGTTCGGCACGGTTGGCCGAAGAGCCCACGATAGATGTCAACACGACCGGCAACCATTACGCCCGTCATGGCGCGCCGCATTGAAATCTGGCTGATTAACCGGCTGGTCCCGTACGCGAAGAACGCGCGAACGCACTCGCCGGAGCAGATCGCCCAGATCGCCGCGTCCATCGTGGAGTTCGGTTTCGTCAACCCGATCCTCGTCGATACCAACGACGGGATCATCGCCGGCCACGGGCGGCTCCTGGCGGCTCGCCAACTGGGCCTGGCCGAGGTTCCGGTCGTGGTCCTAGACCATCTCTCCGAGACGCAACGGCGGGCCTATATCCTTGCGGACAACCGCATTGCCATGAACGCCGGATGGGACGAGACGGCGCTGGCCGCGGAACTGGGCGCCCTCGCCAGGGAGGGCGTGGAGCTCACGCTGATCGGTTTCAGCGACGAGGAACTCGAAGCGCTACTTGACGATGGCGGGGAACCGGACCAGGATGTTGCCGAAGAAATCCCCGAGCCGCCAGTCACGCCGGTCACCCAGCCTGGAGACGTGTGGCAAATCGGGAAGCACCGGCTGATATGCGGCGATTGCCGGGATCTGGCGGTGGTGGAGAAGTTGCTGGCCGGCGCGCGGGCGGCGGTCGCGATCACGTCGCCGCCGTACGCCACGCAGCGCGAGTACGATCCCACGAGCGGGTTCACGCCGGTGCTGCCCGGGGAGTACGTCGAGTGGTACCGCGCCGTAGCGGCTGGCGTCCAGTCGGTGCTGGCTCCCGATGGGTCGTACTTCCTGAACATCAAGGCACATGCCGACGAGGGCGAGCGGAACCTCTACGTGATGGATCTGGTGATCGCCCACAAGCGCCAATGGGGCTGGCGATTTGTGGACGAGTTCTGCTGGCGCAAGACCGACAATGGCGTGCCGGGCGGATGGGGAAACAGGTTTAAGAACGCCTTCGAGGGTGTCTACCACTTCAGCCGCCAAGGAGAGATTAAATTCCGACCCGAGGCGGTGAGCCATGCCTCGGACGACTGCTTTGACTACTCGCCCAACAACCCGAAATCGACCTCGGGCAGCGGGCTGCTCGGTACTGGCGCGCGGGGCGCGGCCGCGGACGGCGGGAAGAACCAGGAGGCGTGGCAGCGCAGCAGGAACAGTCTTTCCGACGATTCGGAGGGCCGGCACGCAGGACTGGCGCGCCCGAGCAACGTGATCGAGGTCAAAAGCGAGTCGAGCCAGGGTTCGCACTCTGCTCCGTTCCCGCGCGCGCTGGTGGAGTTCTTCGTCCTGGCGTTCACCGATGCCGGTGACGTGGTGTTCGATCCCTTTATGGGAAGCGGAACGACAATGGCCGCCGCGGAAGTGCTGGGCCGGACCGGATATGGCGCGGAAATATCGCCGGGCTACTGCGACGTGATCTTGGGCAGAATGATGAACCTAACCGGAAACGAGGCGGTCCATGAGTCGGGCGCGACGTTCGCGGAGATCGCGGCTGCACGCGGCATCGATCCGGGGCAGGCGTTGAATCCCAAGGCGCAGGACGCCGGGGCCATCAAACACCACGGGCCAAACCCGCATTACGGGCAGCGAAGGAAGGCATCGTGAACTTCGTTCTCCAAATCGAGCAGTGGCCCATCGACCGGCTGATCCCGTACGCCCGGAATTCGCGGACGCACTCCGACGAGCAGATCGCCCAGGTCGCCGCAAGCATCGTGGAGTTTGGGTGGACGTCTCCGATTCTGGTAGGTGCGAACGGCGTTATCATCGCCGGGCACGCCCGCCTGCTGGCCGCCCGCAGGTTGAAGATGGCCGAGGTGCCGGTAATCGTCCTCGGCCACCTGACCGAAGCGCAACGGCGCGCGCTGGTGCTGGCCGACAACAAACTCGCGCTCAACGCTGGATGGGATGCGGACATGCTCCGGGTGGAGTTGCAGGACCTCGATGTCAACGGATTCAACCTCGACCTGATCGGGTTCTCCGCAGAGGAATTGGGGATCATCCTGGCGGACCCGGAGGGGACAAACGAGGGCCTGACCGACGAAGACGCCGTTCCGGAGGCGCCGGAGACCGCAGTCACCGTTCCCGGCGATGTCTGGATTCTCGGGGAGCACCGGCTGCTGTGCGGCGATGCCATACAGATGGAAGCGGTGGAGAAGGTGCTGGCCGGCGGGCTGGCCGACATGGTCTTCTGCGATCCACCGTACAACGTGAACTACGGGGCGACGATGAAGGACAAGCTCCGGGGCACGCACCGGCCAATCGCCAACGATAACTTGGGGTCCGACTTCGAGCGGTTCCTGCGCGACGCCTGCGTGAACATGCTGGCGGTCTGCAAGGGCGGCCTTTACATCTGCATGTCGTCCTCGGAGATCCACACCCTCCAGAGGGTGTTCCGCGAGGCGGGCGGCCACTGGTCCACGTTCGTCGTTTGGGCGAAGAACACGTTCACGATGGGGCGGTCCGACTACCAGCGCCAGTACGAGCCGATCCTCTACGGCTGGAAGGAAGGCGCGGACCACTTCTGGTGCGGGGCCCGCGACCAGGGTGACGTGTGGTTCATCAAGAAGCCCCACGTCAACGATCTGCACCCGACGATGAAGCCGGTCGAGTTGGTGGAGCGCGGCGTGCGCAACAGCAGCAAGACGCGCGACACGGTACTTGATCCATTCGGCGGCTCTGGCACGACGCTAATCGCGTGCGAGAAGGCCGGGCGCCAGGCGCGCGTGATCGAACTGGACCCGAGGTATTGTGACGTGATTATTCGGCGCTGGCAGGAATTCAGCGGGCAAGAGGCGAAGCTTGACTCCGACGGGAGAAGCTACAGCGCGGTCGCCGCAGAGCGAAGCGCAGTGGCAGCGTGAGGTTGGCCGGTGCCGCGCCGAGATCGCAGCCGCGAAGGCGCGGCTTCTCGCCGGGCACCCGGACGTCGAGGGTCTGTGCATGGCGCTGGCGGACTGGTCGGCCGAATTGAGGATTCTGGAAGCAGAAACGCCGCCGCCGGGTCGTGGAATCCGGCAGTGGGAGGCATCTACAGGTGGCCAAGCGCGGGCGAGAAGGGTAATTATCTGATCCGCAGCAAAGTGCTACTCTCTGAGAATGACCAAAGGTGCAAGTACGGATGCGCCGGCGACGCATCTGAATGAAGATCAAGCCGCGGCTGATGCGCTTTTTGGCCAGTTCGAAGCGGAGTGCAAGCCCTTGGAGTCCGGCAAAGGTCTGCTCACACTCGTCGATCGAAGGACGAGTGCGCGCTACTGCGAATGTCATATCAAAGCTAGCATGCTCTCTTCGCTCGCGACGGTCGATGTTCCGCTAGATCCGGACAGTCAGGATCAGTATCGAGCCAACCGGGAGATTCTCACTGATGATCCAGGTTTCAAACGGATGCAGGATGATGCCAAGAAAGGTCGGTCGTTCAGCAATATCGTCACGGAGTACACGAAGGATTTTGATGGCGATCATCCGGTCAAGATTGTTGGCGGCCAGCACCGCTTTAAAGCCATTCAAGCTGCCCTCCAAGAAGGCGTTGACGAGTATCACGGAGTGAAGGTCTATTTTGGCCTGGATAAGACGCAGCGGTTAGACGTGCAATTAATTTCGAACACGAACATCGCCGTGTCGCGCGATCTCTTCGACCGTTTGCAGGAGACGTTCGTCGGTCCCCAGCTCAGAGAATGGTGCCAGAAGGTCGGGCTACTTCCTCTCGGGAAGGACTTCGCCGATCATTACAAAAGAGGCGGCCTTATCTCGGTGCGGATGTCAAAGACCTTTATCACCAACTATATTGCGGGAAAGGGTGTCTCGTTCGACAAGTTCCCTACGACGAACACAACTCCAGTGATCTGCCCGACTGGAGAGCATGATCCAGACTGGGAGGTGCTAAAGGCGAATACGCAAGGCCTCTGGACGGACGCTAAGCTTCAAGAGGCGGGCAGGGAGTTTGCTCTTTTGGCCGCTGCGCAGCAGGCGTTCTTTAAGCGCGGGAAGCTTCGGGCTAAGGCAGACTATCCCCAGAAGGCGTACAACATGGCTGTGTTCTCAGCGTGGCCCTATGTAGCAGGGTTGCTGCACGCTAATGAAACACGATTGAAGCGCCATTTTTCTCTTCGCAATGCCGCTGGAAAGGACCCGCTAAATGCCGCTGCGTTGACAGACGGCAGACACAAAACGGACCCTGATAACTACCGCGGCCTGGGGTATCGAACGGACCCGAGAGAGCGCGGCCGATTTGTTGAGTTGTTCTACATTCAAGCCGAGGATGGGAAAGGGATAACTCCAAAGTCTATTAGAATTGCGATTAGTGACTACCATGCAAAACAGGCCCATCTTGAGGCCGTTAAGGAACGGGAGAACTAGTGGTGGACGGCATTGACGATTTCGCTAGATCGTTACTTGAGGAGGCGAAGCGCTTTTTGGAGAAGGTCGACGATGATGGAGATCCGGCTGCCAACGAGGCTTATCTCCATGCAGCACTTATGCTGGCATTTTGCTCTCTCGAAGCGCACGTGAATTCCGTCGCTGACGATTTCATTTCTCGGCCGGAACTGTCCCTGCATGAGAAGGCTTTCCTGCTTGAGCGGGAGGCGCGTCTGGAGGATGGCGAGTTTAGAATCGCTCCTTCCCTGCGCATTATTAGGCTTGAGGATCGCATTCGTTTCTTGCATGTGAAATTCGGCAGACCACTTGACGCTTCATCACCGCACTGGTCGCAACTCGCTGAAGCCGCAAGGCTCCGTAACCAACTTACCCATCCTAAAGATATCATGGTGATTACCAAGGCGACGGTCGGCAGGGCTATCCAGGCGATCATCGGTACATTGGATTGTCTTTATCAGGTCATATACAAGCGTGGCTTCCCTTCCGCTGGTATCGGACTAGATTCTCGACTGAGTTTTTGATTCGTGAGAAGGCTTTCAGCGATTCCTGCCATGATACGCGGTTCCGTGAGGGCGAACGTCACGGAGCCCATCGGAGGCCAGCGGGACACCACGGCTCGGACTCGTACCACCTGCGGTCCGGAAGTGAGGCTCTTGGGAGATTGCGCCATCAAAGCAGTAGGCTTCCGGAAGAAGTTGACCTTGAGGTGAAACACCGCCAGGCGGACGGCTGGCGGCGCGGGGGCTACAAACTGGTGGCCGGTATTTCAATGGCGATGCGGTAGTCGCCGTCGATGCCGTTGGCCCAGACCCTGTAGCTGTAGGGGCAAGGGCCAGGATCGTTTCCGCGATCCAATCGGCGCATCCGGCCCTTGAGGTCGCTGGTTGCGATCTCGCGCGCCTCGCCGATGCTAGCGACAACGCCCACCGGCTCGTACTGGCCGTCTTCGGATTCCGCGATCAACATCGCGAGGCCCAGGTTGGTCGAGTCCGTCAGCGGGATCGCGAATCCGGTTGTGGCTGGTGGCTGCTTCTTGGTGGTGGTGTTTTTCATAGCACCTTGATTCATCACTCCGGTCGCGCGGAACATCAAGCGAATAATCGCGGGAAGCCGAAGAAAAGCCGCCAACCTCGCGGCTGGCGGCGTGGTGCGTTGCGCGTCCTACTTGGCAAGGCGATACGTGCGTTCGCCGGCCTCGTTCTTGAAGGACTCGACCGGCAGGTCCATCTTCTTCATCAGGTTGCCGGAAATGAAGCCCCGGATGCTGTGGTTCTGCCAGTCGGTGGCCTTGGCGATCTCGGCCATCGTCGCGCCCTTGGGGCGGCGCAGGAGGTCCAGGACGATGCTCTTTTTCGAGAACTCGCGCGGCACCTTGGGCCCCTTCACTGTGACGGCCTTTTTGCTGGCGGGCTTCGCCACCTTCTTTGCGGCGGGCTTGCTGGCGGGCTTGGCTTCCTTCTTGGCGGCGGCTTTCTTGGCTGCTTTCTGGCCCTTGGGCGCGCCCTTCTTGCTGGTGGCCGTCTTCGTCGCGGCGGCCTGCTCCGGCGCGGCGTTCGCGCCCTGTTCCGCAACGGCGGCGGCTGTGGCTTCGTTCTGGGTGGCTTCGGTGTTGGTCTTCATCGTTTTGCTTGTCCTTTCGGCGGGTGATCCGCGCATGACGATTCATCACTCTTGTGCCCCCGGAAGGCAAGGCTGAAGTTCAACGTTTCGGAAGAAAGCTTCGATGGCGGCGGTCGTGAGATTTGGCTGACCGCCCGGTGTCCACATGACTGGAGTCTCTCAGCGGGCGTATGCGCGGTTGCGCGGCGTGGCTCTAAGCGCGGTCCAAAAGGCCATCGCGAGCAAGCGGATCACGCCGAACCCTGACGGGAGCATCGATCCGGAGCGGGCGAACCAGGAATGGGAAAGGAACACGTTCGCGGGCAAGACGCTGCACCAGGCGACCAGACCGCAGGTGGCCCCGCTCAGAACGCCCCCACCCCCGCGTGGCAGTTTGGGCATGTCGAGCCAGCCCGACGTATCGAGCGATCCTGTTACTGCCTATCTGCGGGCCCGCGCCGTGAGCGAGACGTTCAAGGCGAAGACGGCGCAGTTGGAGTATGAAGAGCGCGCCGGCAAGCTGATCCAGGCGACCAAGGCCGGTGAGTATGCCGCGCATTGGTCCGCCATCGTCGGTGATGCGCTGTCAGCCTACCCGGATCGCGTGGCGCCGCTGGTGGCCGCCGCGAAAACGGAAGCGGAGATCCACCGGATACTCGCGGGCGAAACGAACGCGCTACGCCGCAAGATGGCGAAAGCGATCTCGGACGCTGGCTACTGATGACCACCCCATTCTCGATGTACCAGGTTGGATCGGAGGCGTTGCTGCCACCACGGGATATTTCCGTGTCGCAGTGGGCCGACGAGAACGTGGTCCTCACCGGTTCCGGATCGGCGGAACGGGGCCAATGGCAGACCAGGCCGTACCAACGGGAACCGATGGATGTCCTCAGCCCAAGCCATCCGTGCAAGCAGGTGGTGTTGATGTCCGCTGCACAGATGCTCAAGACGAGCGTGATGGTTAACTTCCTGGGGTACATCGCGGACGTTGATCCGGGGCCGACGCTGGCGGTGGAGCCGCGAGCGGAAGACGCCAAGGCGCTCTCGAAGGATCGCGTCGCCCCGTTGTTCCGGCACTCGCCGGCACTACGCGGGAAACTCGCAGCGGTCAAGTCGCGCGATTCGAACAACACGGCGATGCACAAGGTGTTCGCCAACGGTTCCGGGCACATCACATTCACCGGCGCAATCTCGCCGTCCGGCCTTGCCATGCGTCCGATCCGGTATCTGTTGCTGGACGAGGTGGACAGGTATCCCCTGAGCGCAGGATCGGAGGGCGATCCCGTATCGCTGGCGATGCAGCGCACCGGAGAGTTTGAGCACAACAAGAAGGTAATCATGTGCTCGACGCCAACCGTCGATGGGGAGAGCCGGATTCAGGCTGCGTGGAACACGAGCGACCAACGCGAGTACTTCGTGCCGTGCCCGCTATGCAACCACTTCCAGACCCTGGTGTTCAGCGACGGCACTGACGGCGGGCTTGTGTGGCCGGAAGGCGAGCCGGAGAAGGCCGCCTACTGCTGCGAGAAGTGCCGCGAACTCATCCCGCACAACCAGAAGTCGTGGATGGTGGAGCGCGGCGAGTACCGTCCGCAGAATCCTGGGTCGCCGATTCCGGGGTTCCGGGTGTCGCAATTGATCTCTCCGAAGCGTGGATGGGGAACCATCGCCGCGGAGTTCCTGGTCGCCAAGGATTCGACGGAGACGCTCAAGGCGTTCCTGAACACGGTGCTGGCGGAACTCTGGACAGAACGCGGGTCGGCGCCCGATTGGGAAAAGGTCTATCTGCGGCGCGAGGATTACGACCTCGGAATCGTGCCGGCGAAGGCGTCGCTGCTCGTGGCCGGCGTGGACGTGCAGGACGACCGGCTCGAGGTGGAGCTTAAGGCCTACGGGCGTGGCAAAGAGTCCTGGTCGGTGGACTACCGGGTGATCCAGGTTCCTGACCAAACCGGGCAGGCGCTCAAGACTTCCTCGCCGGAAGTCTGGCAGGAGTTGGAAGCATTGCTGGCGGTGGACTGGCAGTGCGAGTCGGGCGGGACCATGCCCATCATGGCCATGACAATCGACACCGGATTCCGGCCGCAGATGGTGTACGAGTTCGCCGCGCGCCATCCACAACCGGCTCACGGCCCGGCAGGCGACAGGATCTCGGCGCCGCGTACCGTGGTGGCGACCAAGGGCACGCCCGACTTTCTGAAACTGATCGCGCGGGTGTCGCCTACGGACGCCGCGCGTAAACGGCAGAACGTTCGGATCTGGCACATTGGCACGCACTGGGCGAAGCAGGAGTTCTACGATTGGCTGCGGATCGTGCTGCCCGACGATGGTACGTACCCGCCCGGATACCAGCACTACGCCTACAAGGACCAGGACTTCTATCGCGGGCTCTGCTCCGAGTCGCGGATCATCCGGTCGAGCGGCAAGGTGGAGTGGATACCCGACAAGTCGATCAGGAACGAACCACTCGACCTCGCGGTGCTCTGCCGCGCGGCTGCGGCGGTCTGTGGAATTGATCGTTTCTCGGACGAAGATTGGGCAGCACTAGAGGGCGCCACTCCAAGCGACGCGCCGCGCCCGTCCAGCACCGGCGACTACTGGGGTGGGCGCGATGACATGTGGGGCACGCGCGGCGGTGGTGGGGACTGGTTTAAATGATGCAACTCTCCGAGCTTCTTTCCGCGCGCGACACGCTGCAGCGCGCGATCTTCAGCGGAACTCGCCGGGTGCAGTTCGCCGACCGCGCGGTTGACTATGACAGCATCGACGACAAGCGGAAGGCGCTGGCCGATATCAATGCCGAGATCGCCAAGGTTTCGGGGGCGGCACCATCCTCCTTCAGCCTGGCCGTGCACAGCAGGGAGTAAGTGAACACCATCGACAGGATGATCGGCTACTTCTCGCCGGAGCGAGGCTACCGTCGCGCGCAGTATCGCGCCGCGACCCAGGTCTTCGCATACGACGGCGCGAAGTCGGGACGTCGCACGGACGGCTGGATTGCTGCGGGCGGCGACGCCAACACCGAGGTCGGCGCTGGCCTGGCCGCACTTCGGAACCGCTCGCGCGACCTCCTGCGCAACAACCCGTATGCCAGCAAGGCGGTCGCGGAACTGGTTGGCAACACGGTCGGCACGGGGATCGTGCCCCAGGCAAAGACCGGCAACCCGACGCTCGACGCCATCATCGACGGGGAGTGGCCGTACTTTGCGGAGAACTGCGATCCCGGCGGCCAGTTGGATTTCTACGGCATGCAGGCGCTGATCGTGCGGACGACAGCAGAGAGCGGAGACGGGATTGTTCGTTTCCGTGGCCGGCTGCCGCAGGACAATTTCCGCGTGCCCTTGCAACTGCAGGTACTGGAAGGCGACTACCTGGACATTTCCCGCACGATGGGAATCGCGACGGGGAGCGTCGTTCAGGGGGTGCAGTTCAATCTGTTCGGCCAACGCGAGGCGTACTGGCTGTACAACTACCACCCAGGCGGCGTCTACATGCTGAACCCGCGCGGCGGGGTTCTCAGTCAGCCCGTGCCCGCCGACCAGGTCATGCACACGTACTGCATCCTGCGACCGGGCCAGGTTCGCGGCGTGCCGTGGCTGGCGCCGGTGATGCTGGCGCTCCGCGACCTCGATGACTACCGCGACGCGGAGCGCATGCGGAAAAAGACGGAGGCGTGCCTGGCGGGGATCGTGACGCGTCCTGAGGGTTCGGGCGGTCTGCCCATCGGCGCGAAGTCCACCGACCCGAAAACCGGGAACACGCTGGAGCGGATGTATCCCGGCATGATCGAGTATTTGAAGCCGGGCGAGGATATCAAGTTCAACGCGCCTGCGGCGGCCGGCGGCTACCGCGAGTATCTGATGACGGAACTGCAAGGCGTCGGCGCGGGCGTGGACGTGCCATATGAACTGCTCTCCGGGGACCTTTCCAACGTCAACTATTCGTCCTATCGGGCGGGGATGCTGGGCTTCCGCAACGCCATCGAGGCGTTTCGGTGGTTGACCCTGATCCCGATGTATTGCCGCCCGACCTGGCGCAGGTTCATCGACACCTTGGTGTTGATCGGGAGGCTGCCCGAGGCGAACTACAGCGTCCAGTGGACGGCGCCGAAGTTTGAGTCCGTCGATCCGTTGAAGGACGCGATGGCGGAGCTTAAGAAGATCCGCACCGGGACGTTGACGCTGCCCGAGGCCATCGCGCAGAACGGCTACGATCCGGAAAAGCAGTTGCTCGAAATCAAGCGGGTCAACGAGCTGCTCGACGAGTACGACATCATCCTCGACTGCGATCCCCGCAACGTGAACGACAAGGGCGTCGAGCAGCCCACCAGCAGCGGAGAGGCGACGCCTGGGGATTCCAAGCCGAAACCGCCAGTGAAGGCGTCCGCCGAGTTTTCGGCGCGGACCACAAGAACCTACCGTTCGTAGGCTCCATAACCCAAGGAGACTTTTCATGCCAGACGAAATTGCTGAACGCCAGGAGGCCGAGGCGCCTGCCGAGGTGATCGCCGCAAGCGCCAGCACCGGGCCGGATGCCGTCGCAGCGGGCTTGAGTGTTGTGGGCAGCAACCCCGTCGATCCGGCGGTGGAGGTGGAACACTTCGCGGTGGCGGTAGCCTTCGCGCCCTCGTCCGCAGATGACGACAACCGGATGATCGACGCCGTCTGGTACACCGGCGCCAAGGTCCCCCGGTTCGACTGGCGCAGTGGAGAGGAGTACGATCTCATCCTCTCGATGAAAGGCTGCCGCCTGGATCGCCTCAACAATGGCGGGCCCGTGCTGGACTCCCACGTGGCGTGTGGCGTCGAGAGCCAGATGGGAGTCATCAGGCGCGCGTGGGCCGTGGGCGCAACCGGCAAGGCAACCATTCAGTTCAGTAAGCGGGACTCCGTGACGCCCATTTGGAACGACGTTCGCGCCGGGATCATTCAAAACCTAAGCCCAGGGATGTGGATCTACAAGAAGGTCGATACCACCCCCAAGAACCAGGCGCGCAAGGAATTCACGGCAGTCGATTGGGAGCCGTTTGAGATATCCCTCACACCGATTCCCGGCGACGCAAACACGACCTTCATGTCGGCGGCTGGAACGCAGCCGCCGGCGCCAACTGTAGTTGAAACGCAACGGGCATCTGCCCATAAGGAGACCCCAGTGGAACCAACCACGCAGGTTGCGGGCGAAGAGGCCCGTCAGAACGAAGTAGTACTCGCCGCGGCGCGCGGCGAGGCAGTGAAGGCGGAACGGCTGCGTGCGACCAACATTCGCACGATGGCCAACCCCTTCAAACTGGAGGAAAAGTTCGTCAACGCGATCATCGACGATGGCTTGTCCGTTGAGACCGCGCGCGAGCGCATCATGACGAAACTTGCCGCTCAGTGGGGCGAGCACCATACCGACCCGGTCAACCCGACCGTGACTATGGGTGCGGACGCGAGAGACAAGCGGCGGGAGGGGATGGAAGCATCCATCCTGTTCCGTGGCAATCCCGGCGACTCGGCTTTGCGCGACGCCGGCCGGGAGTACGCCGGCCTGACGCTCGTGGATATCGCACGCGAGTGCCTGGAGGCCGTCGGCGTGAAGACGCGCGGTTTGAGCCGCAATGAGATCGCCCGCGTGGCGCTCCAGGGGCGCTTCGGCGCCGAGGAGTACTTCCAGGGCGGCATGGCGACCACCAGCGATTTCCCCAACATTCTCGCGAATGTCGCCAACAAGACGCTGCGCCAGGCCTACGAGGCGGCTCCGCGCACCTTCGTGCCGTTCTGCCGCCAGGTGTCGGCGGCGGACTTCAAGCCCACCAACCGCGTGCAGTTGAGCGACGTGCCGACGCTGCCCAAGGTGAACGAGAAAGGGGAGTTCCACCGCACCTCGCTGACCGACTCGAAGGAGAGCTACTCGCTGGCTACCTTCGGTGAGATCGTGGCCATCACCCGCAAGGTGATCATCAACGACGACCTCCAGGCTTTGACCCGCGTGCCCGCTGCCCTCGGCCAGGCGGCTGCGAACCTGGAGAGCGACACCGTGTGGGCCGTCATCACCGGCAACCCGAACATGGCGGACGGCAACCCGCTCTTCCACGCGAACCACAAAAACCTGAACGGCAGCAACGCCCTGGCTGGTCCGGCGCTGGGCGTGGCCCGTGCCGCGTTCCGGGTGCAGAAGGCGCCCAAGGGCACGGTTCTGAACCTTCAGCCCCGGTACCTGATCGTCCCGGCCGCGCTCGAACAGACCGCTGACCAGTTGATCTATCCCATCAACCTGGCCGCGACCGCCGTGACCGGCGTAGTCCCCACCTGGATCCAGTCCCTCATCAAGGTTGTGGAAGGCCGCCTCGATGCGGTCGCCTCGCTCGGCGTGACGAACTGGTTTATGGCGGTCGATCCCTCGCAGATCGACACCATCGAGTACTGCTACCTCGAAGGGCAGCAGGGCGTTTACATCGAGACCCGCCAGGGCTTCGAAGTGGACGGCGTGGAAATCAAGGCGCGGCTGGACTTCGCGGCGGGCGCGATTGACTACCGTGGCCTCTGCAAGAACACGGTGGCAGCGTAGGGCGGTTGAGCCAACAGGCGCGCGCGGGCCTCCGTGTCCCGCGCAACATTTCAGACAGACAAAAAGGAGAAATAGATCATGACGAATTTCGTAAAGAGCGGTGATAATCTCACCCTGGCCGCGCCCTACGACGTGCTATCCGGGGGCGGCTTCAAGGTGGGCAACGTGTTTGGCGTGGCCGCGAACGACACGCTCTCGGGCGCCGACGTCGAGTGCGACGTCGAGGGCGTCTACGATCTGGCCAAGGACAGCAGCACCTTTGCGCAGGGCGATCTGGCCTACTGGGACGACTCGGCGAAGAAGGCAACGTCCACGGTGGGCAGCAATCTGCTGATCGGCGCGGTCGAGGTGGCCGCCGCAACCGGTGTGGCGACGGTGCGAGTCAACCTGTTCGGCGTGCCCGGCTTCTCGGGCCAGGTGAATGGCGTCAAAGTCGCGCATGCCACCTACGACTACTCCGTCGATGGCGGCGCCACCTGCACTCCGGCCAACAGCGACACCATCCCCGACAACGCGGTGGTGTTCGGCGGCG
>Ga0265316_10001651_pt1 | contig 23746 bp, 26 predicted proteins | sample 4522metaG_FD_202092 | JGI IMG/M metagenome (GOLD analysis project Ga0265316, IMG submission 202092) | Rhizosphere microbial communities from Carex aquatilis grown in University of Washington, Seatle, WA, United States - 4-5-22 metaG | ecosystem: Host-associated > Plants > Roots > Rhizosphere >... | reverse complement strand
CAAACATGGCGACAGTGCTGCTCATTCATCACTCGGGCAAGGCTGAGCAGGATCCGCGCCGCCTGTCACGTGGCAGCGGCGACATTGTGGCGGCCGTCGATCAGGAGCTCGTACTCACCCGGGACGGGGAAGAGCTCGTCCTTCAGAGCGCGAAGACTCGCGGTGTCCCCCTGGCGCCGGTCCGCTTGAAGATCATTTCCGAGAACGAAGAGCTTGGCGTCCGCTACCTCGGCCAGGTGGATCGGGAGCGGGATCAGGTAGTTGCCGCGGTTCGCAAGGCGATCACCGGGCGCGCTCTCGGGGTAATGGAGATTGTAGCGGAGCTGGCCAAAGAGGGCATCGACAAGAGCCGGCAGGTAGTTCTGACCGCCCTGGGCAAGATGAAAGGGGAAATCACGATCGGGGTGGTCCCAGGCGGGAAGGGCAAGAAACTGTATTCCTGTCCAGGTGTCCAAGAGGTGTCCAAATGATCCGGATACCATCGGGCAATGGCAGGCTGCTGCTGTCCATCCATCCCCCCATTGGGGGGGATGGACAGCTGGACACCAGCCGTCACCTGGCCACAGTCCCGGCTGTCTATGAGGAATTCCGCCGGACAGCATTCACGGGAGGCAAAACGTGAGCCTTCCGGTCCTCCAGTTCATGACCTATGCGGAATACCTCCAGACCGATCACTGGCGGGAGACGCGAGCTGCCGCGCTCGAGTGCGCGGGCGGGCGCTGCGCGCTCTGCGATCGAACCGGGCTTCCCCTGGACGTCCATCACCGCACATACCAGCGGCTCGGGGAGGAGCTGCCGGAGGATCTCGCCGTGCTGCATAACGACTGCCACGAGGCCTATGAGCTCGGCTGCCAGATCCGGGGGGGAGTATGAGCAACGCGAACGCCTTAAAAAGGCTGCCTGAGTACAAAAGGCGACATTCTGGGCCCGACACCGCCCGGCTGACCCTCCGGGAGCGGCGCTTCCTATTCGCCTATCTCCTCAGCGGGAATGCGACACAAGCGTACATGGCAGTGATCTTGCAAGTCGGGAGCAAGGCGGAACGCGCTCACCAATCGGCGTACCGTATCCTTTCAGGCATCAAACGTAAAATTTCCTGGCCCGCGCTGCTCGAGCGGATCGACCTTGCCGAGCTGCGCCTTGTGCGCGAGCTCGAGGCGGATCTGACATCCCGCCGGACTTCCGAGGGCGACGGTGCTGCCGTGCTCCTGGCCGAGCTTCTCCGCGGTCGTGCGAATCGGGCCGATCTTGCATCAAATAGCGCGCAAATTGAAACGAAAAGAGCCGAATCTGAATCGAAACGCGACGAATCTGAAGCGATTTTGCAGACAGTGCAAAAGGGGATCCAGTGTGAAGCCCGCCAATGATCGACGGCGACAGGCAAGGGGCGAGCTCGCGAAGCAGCTGCGCCCGGTGCGGGCCGCCGTGCTCATGGCAGGGCTCGCGCGTGCATATCTCGGCGCGGCGTGGACAGAAAGCGAGTCGGCCCAGGCTGCGAATCTCGTGCTCGTGTATGGCGTCGACGCACTCGAAGGCTACTTCTGCAAGGCAGGCAGGAACTGAAAGCAAGATAATTGGAGACTTATTGCCGCCGTCGGCGGCTTGTGCGACGAATGAGGGAGGGGAAAGACAATGAAACGATTCGGCTTTTTCGCGGGGATCCTGGCGCTCATGCTCGGAGATCGCTCCTGGCTCTCCACGCTCCTGGGCTTCTCCGGAGTGGTCGGAGGAGTATCGTCTCCGCAGGAATACCCGGGCACGCCAGGCGCTGGCACCTCGGCAATCCAGACTCTGACGATCAACGGATCGCCGGACGCGGGCACGTTCCGCCTGATGTTCCAGGGAATTACGAGCGTAGCTCTCGGAAACAACCCCGTGAACACAGACGTCCAGGCGGCGCTTGTTGCGCTGCCGGGCATCGGAGCGGGAGGCGTGGTTGTCACGGGCGCGCAGGGCGGACCGTTCACGATCACGTGGCAGGCTCCCGCGGCCACGCCGGCACTCGTGGTATCAACGTCGACGCTGACCAATGGCGGCAACCCGGTTGCGGCGCCTGGGATCGTCAACGGGACGCCTGGCGTAGCGCCGACACCCGCGGGAGTGAAGAAGGGCGGCCTGGTACAGGACACCACGAACGGCTTCCTGTACATCAACACCGGCACCGTGTCTGTTCCGACCTGGACGAAGGTCGGGACGCAGTCGTAAGGGGGTACCGCGATGGATCGCGAGCAGAGGGCTCGCCAGGACCTGGATGATCTCGTCGAAGGCGAGCATGGAAGCACCCGCGAGCTGGCCTTCGGCAGGAGGCTCCTGGCCGGCCAGGCACTCCTGGCCGTGAAGGATTCGTGTGGGTACTACGGATCCAATCGGCGCGGCCGACAGGTCGACCAAGTCGCAGTCGAGACAGCGGCGCTCCCGGATGCGGCCGTACATTCGAATTTTGGGACTGGCGAGAAATTCCATTACACGCTCATGGGAGCGGGCGCAGTTCCTTCCGAGCTGCGTCAGGCTGCGTGCTGGGCGCTGGAGACAGCGCGCCAGGACCTGCAGATCTCGAGGCCCGTCCAGCTCTTCTGGATCTCCGAGCTGGACGAGAAGGGGGAGACCCACCTGAAGCAATACCCCGCCGATCGGCAAGAGCTCGAGGTGTTCGAGCTCCGTGAGCGCGTGTTCGGTCTCGCGGTCGGCCAGGACAAGATCTTCATCACGGCAAGGAAGTGCGATCCGTTGGAGATCATCGATACGGTCGTCCATGAGGTGGCGCACCTACAGCAGCCGCCCGAGCTGCGGCGAGACAGTGAGGCGAGCGAGCACGACGCGAAGCTCTTCGCGAAGTTCTTTCTCGTGGCGTTCTTCGGGCAGCTATTCCAGGAAAGGAGAGTCTATCTATGAGCAAATCAGCGGCGCCTATCGCCGAGCTCGAGGCGGATCGCCGGGACTATCGGAATCGGAGTCCGAAAGTCGTGTTGATGACTCGGCAGGACATGCTCCGGGACCTGGTGCCGACTCCGAAGGTCGATCTCTCAGCAGAGGAGGATAAAATCCGCACTGCCGAGCTCGCCGAGGAGACGCTCCTGCTGGCCGAGCTCGACCTCGCACGACTGGCACAGTCAAAGGCCGCGGCCGACCTGGTGGCGCTCCAAAAACGCTCAAAGGCCGCGTCCGGCTTTTCCTTCATGACCTCATTCGGAATGGATTCAACGCCGGCGAACATCGAGATTCAGTGGCAGTGCAATGCCTTATTCCCGTTCGCCGAGAACGCGTACAACTCAGCGCGCGAGAACGCGGAAGCGGCCTACATGAAATATCGGTCGGCGTGCAATCGACACGGATGGCGGCGCACGCTCGCGTGGATGGCAGAGGGCATACGGCCCGCGGATCCGGGCCGCGTTGCGGAGATTCGACAGGTTCAGGCTCGGCGCTTGGCGGCATTCTTGAATCCGCCTGCAGCCGACAGCGAGCAGAAGTGATGGCGGGCTCCCCGCGGGAGCCCGTATCATTTTTCGAGCCTTATCTGACAGGAGAGGAAGAGCAATGAGAGTGCACACGAATGAGCCGATCACAGAGGCCGCGTTTTTCGAGGGATCCGGTCTCGCCATGGGCGAAGAAGCCTTCACAGCCGGCGCAGTCAAGCGGGACGGCCAGGTTCTGATTGTCTCCCGGGTGATCCGCCCCGCAGAGGAAGAGGTGGAGCTCCACTGCATCGATCCTGACGGAAGGGCGGTCTCGCTCAAGGCTCGGCGCGGCAGCGCTGAGATCTTCGTCTCGACAGCAAGCCTGGCGGGGTAGGGACATGAGCGTTCAGATCACCGTCTACCAAAACTTGGCCGACAAACAACGCCGCGGCGTGATGGCGCTCTCGCTCGACAGTCTCACGAGCACCGGCGCCGTCACAATAAAATCCGGCAGTGTCGTGGAGGTAGCAGGCTCCCTCTACGAGTTCCAGGCGGATGAGACGGAGAGCGGCGGGACGTGGGCGGCAATCGGCGCGAGCAACGTCGTCTATCTCTACGTCGTGCCGGCGGGCAGTTCTGCGACGTTCATCTATTCGACGACCGCGCCGACGTGGGATAGCGCCAAAGCCGGATGGTACACGGCCGGCACGAGCCGGTGCGTCGCGTATCTGTACAAAGACTCTGGCGGTCTCTACACGGCAAAGAACATGATGCCCGGCTTCGGCCCCGGGAAGCGCATCACGCTTCTTACCGGCGCGGGGCCATACACGCTCACTGCATTTGAGTTCGATATCATCGCGGTCCTCTCGACGACAAACCCTTGCGTGATCAATCTTCCCTCGGCGCTCACGTGCTGCGGTTGGAAACCTCGTATTGTCAATCTGTCGGTAGTCACCGCGAACCCGGTAAAGATCCTGCCATTCACTGGAGAGTCTATCGGGTCACTGTCATTGAACATGGCGGTTTATCTGGACAACGTCGACCAGGGCGGGAATGTCTATCTCTATCAGTTCATCGAGCTTGAAGCGAGCATCGGCGCAATTGCAAAATGGGCTGTCACTGGCGGACAGTTCTGCCCCGAGCCGGGCTCAGTGGATACTGGCGGAAAACAGTATCACCTTGGCAAGCTCCATCATCTTCCACTGGGAAATGCGACGAGCAGGCAACTATCCTATGCCGTGCCTCCAAATGTCTCAGCTTGGTCGGCCGCAATTACCGCGATAGGATCTGCAGGCATCCCCGCCGGAGCAAAAGCCATCCGGGTGAAGGTATTCCTGATTGCATTTGCAACGGCGGCCGGAGTTGCGCAATTAACCGTAGCTTTTAGTGACAATAATTCAAGCACTCCTGCCGCGCCAAGCATAACGGCCCATCCCACGGCATCGAATGCATACTATGCAGGTGGTGCGGCAACGCTCCATATGTATTTTGAAATTGACATACCTCTCAATTCAAGTGGCCAGTTTTATATTTATACCCTGGAAGGGTCAAACATAACATTGGCGAGCAGCGCGGTCGGTGTCTATGCCGTCGGCTACTACATGGGGGATTGAAGCCTGATGCTTCGGTGATTGCCGGCATGCGGTGCCGCGCGCACCGCATATTCTACTTGTTACCTTAGATGCGAAAGGCAGCTGATGACCACCTGGGAGCTGCTCGAGGTCTGGACCGATGCTGATTTTCAATGGCGGCTACGCGATCTTCTTGAGACTCTTCCTGCCCTCCAGCGGATCAGCGCGCGTTCGCGAGCCTGCGCGCTGCTCGACCGGTTGCCGCACTGGAAGTCGGGAACCTAGTACTTCGAGCTCGTCGCCGGGCACCTGGTAGTCCGCGCGGTCCGGGCGCCGGCCGTCGTCGAGCGCTCCGTCATGGCGCGAGACCCGGCCTGCGCTCCGAAAAGGGACGTGAAATGATACGGCAGCCTTCCGCGGAATGCAGCCTATCCCCCTACGTCTTGAAGCGCCGGGGCACTTTTGGACTGGCCGGGCTCCCCGATGCAAGCTGATCTCTGTAGCGCTCTGTATGCGGACAGGATCCTGCAGAGGTTCATCCGCGGGGAGTGCCGGCGCTATTCGCGCCGTGACGAGGATCGGCAAGGTGACTACGCCTCCGCGGCGTGGACCTGGGTCCTCTCTCAGGCGCCAGATCGCATTGACCGGGCCACCCTGAAGCGGTTCATGGCCGCGGCAGTGCGAAACGAGTACGTGCGAGACAGCGAGCAGCGGAAAGCGCGCGCCTCCCTGGCGGTCCGCCTGGTCGAGCTCGAGGAAGAGCCCGAGCGGCTGCCGCTGCTCTGACTTCGCGGAGTGCATCCCCCGGGTGGGACGTAGTCCGCGGAGCCTTTCGGTTCCGCTGCCCAGCTCGTCCGCTGGCGCCTGCGCGGGGCATGACTGGAAGCGCCCCGCGCTCTTTTTGCGGCTTGCCGGCCTTCCGGAACGGTGGTTGACAATCCATCGATATCATGATAGCTTTGATGTCATGAAACAGGTGATTCTGCGAAAGGTGCCCGACGAGCTGCACCGCCAGGTCAAGACAGCGGCCGCCAGTGCGGGGCTCACGATGCAGGACTGGATCATCGTGGCAATGCAAAGGGAGGTTGAAAAGGGCAAGCCCAGAAAGTAGTCTGGGTCTTGCCAGGGATAGGGTAGCTCCCGAAAGCCGGCCCTCGGACCGGTTGCCCTGGCTTCATTTTCCGAGGGGCGCACTTCACCGAGGAGGTGCAACGTGAACGATCTGACCTTGAGCGCCGACATGGCGCGCGTTTTCCCGTCTCTCGTCCAGGGGCTGCAGAAGGCTCAATCCATCCTGGACAGTATCAAGAGCTTCGCGGACATCGAGCGCGTCTTCCTGCTCGGCGCGGGGCTCTCCCCGAACACGTATCGCAGCTATCTGCAGGCCGTGAAGCAGTTCTATGCGTTCACTGAGGGGAAGCACCCGCTGCAGGTGACCCCGGGCGATATCGAAGCCTTCTATGACGACCTGGTCCACCGGGTCGACCGCAACACGGCTTATCTCCGGATCCGGGGGCTCAAGAAGTTCTTCGAGGGAATTCGCAATGTGCTGCCGATCTACACCTCACCGTTTGAGATAATGTGCGACTCCTTGCATGCCAAGTTGAATCGTACGAAGAAGGGCAACCGGACAAAGAAGGCGCTCAGCGTCGCGGAGCTCCGCGCGCTCCTGGCCTGGCTTGAGGAGGACCGCACGCCGCGCGGCCTCGAGGACTACGCCATCGTTTACACCCTGGCCACGTCGGGACTTCGCGCCTCAGAGCTCTGCCAGCTGCGCTGGCAGGACCTGGACCAGGTCGACGGCACGTGGACCGCGCGATTCACGGGCAAGGGAGCGCTCGCTGCCGAGCAAGAGCTCTACGGGCCAGCGGTGGAGGCCTGCCGCGCGTACTTCCGATCCGCCATGCGGCGGGATCCCCGGCCGGATGAAGCACTCTTCTGGACGACACCGGCAGTGCCCGGAGGGCAAGCGGCGCCCGTTCGCTACCATGTGCTCTGGGACCGCGTGCGGAAGATCGGCGCGCGAGCTCGCGCCGCGGGGATCTTGAAGCGTGAGCTTCAGTTTTCCCCGCACCTGTTCCGCCGATCGTACGCGACGGCTCTCTACAAGTCGGGCATGGGCTTGAAGGCGATCCAGGAGAAAACGCGGCACGCGAACATTGAGGTCCTCACGCGGCACTACATAAGCGACGAAGAGCCGGCGAGTCCGCACTTCGACAAGATCCTGCAGGCGGTGCCGGCATGATCCCGAACGCGCTCACTCCGCAAACCCTGGCGTACTTCATAGCACGTCTGGCGCGTGACGTGGTTCTGCTCCGTCGGTGCCCGCAGAGTTCCCGCGTTGTCGTCAACCTCTTGGCCGACACAGAACACGCGCTCGAGGAGCTTTGCCGCATCCGTGAGGAGCGGCTCCGCGCGGGGGACACGCGATGAACAAAAAACAAGCTCCCGCTAATCCCGACGCCGGTATTCCGCGCCTTCTGAATGAGGACGAGATAGCGTCGCTCATCGCACAGTTTCGCTACATGCTCGTGCATGAAGTGAAGAACATGAAGCTCGAAGTAATCGAAACCATGGGCGCCATGCTTGCCCGCAGGAGCGGAATCGATAAGGAGATCCACGATCTCACCGCTCGCGTTGAAGTACTGGCGAAATCCGTCGAGGGTTTTGGGATCCGCCTCACCATTCACGAGAAGGGTGAGCCGCCAGCGCAAACGCGGCCGGGTCCCCGGGGAAGCTCCCGCAATCTCACGGCCGAGCCCGCACCGTCTGCCATCCGGCCGGCGCCCCCTGCGCCTCCAATCCCGATAGAGGCTCGCCCGGTTCGGTTGAAAAAGGACGGAAGCCCGGATAGACGAGGCAGGGTACCAGGCAAGGGCAGATATGAAGCGTACAACGCGGCCAAGCGGACGAAAAAATCCGGGGGCACGCCATGACTCACCGGCTGCAACTCCGCGACCCCGTATCATTATTCACCGATTATCTGTTCACCGAGCGTGCTTTGGCGCCCAGCACCATCAAAGACTATCGCGCGGCGGCCGCTGCGCTCGTGGCATATCTCGCGAATGCCGGCAAGGCGCTCGGCGAGGCCGACCTATCGGACATCACAGCGTTTCTGGTCAACGGTCAGATCGCTGGAGCTCAGGTGCGCACGGTTACCAAGGTAGCGTCGGGAATCCGATCTTTCTATCGGTTTCTCGTCCTGGATGGGATCGTCGGGAAAAACCCAGCGCGCATGATCGCCGTTCCCCGCATGACAAAAAGGCTTCCCAGAGTCCTATCTGTAGAACAGGTCGAGCAGCTCTTGGATTCTTGTCTGGTCGACGATGCATTCGGCATCCGCGATAAGGCTCTTTTCGAGCTGATGTATTCCTGTGGGCTTCGGGAGAGTGAAGCGGTCGATCTCTTACTTGAGCACGTGTACCTGAAAGAATCCGTGATCGTCGTGACGGGCAAGGGCAACAAAGAGCGCATGATCCCGATGGGCGAGCGGGCGAAATCCGCAATCGAGCAATACCTTAACCGCGCGCGCCCTGTGCTGCTACAGAGCGCGAACGTTCCGGAGCTGTTTGTAAGCTGGCGGGCAGGAAAGCTCTCACGGAAAACTCTTTGGAAGGCCTTTCGAGCGATCTGTATTCATGCTGGTCTATCTGATGTGCACCCGCACACCCTGCGGCATTGCTTTGCGACGCATCTGCTGCAGGGCGGTGCGGACCTGCGATCGATTCAGGAGCTACTTGGACATTCGGATATCTCGACGACGACGATCTACACGCATGTAGATTCTGACCGGCTTCGAAAGATACACGGGGATTTCCATCCCCGCGGTGGGGGCAAGGAGTGAAACAATGAAAAGGCATTTAAGAATCGCCCTGGTGGCGCTCGTGATCGCTGCGATGAGCTGCGAGCTTTCCACACCTGGCCCAGCGACGGTTGCTGAATTGATGGCCCCATTCGTAGCTGAATTCGGAGCTCCGACAGGAAAGCCTCCGAGCACGCCGCCTGTTCTGGTGGTCTCCCCGTCTGAACAGGTCTGGACGTGGTTTCCGGTGCTCGACAACAAAACGCTCACCGTCACGGCCGCACTTTGGAAAGCAGACTTCGCGACAAACACGGCCTGGCGAGAATCCCACACAATCGAATGATCAGATGCAAGATAAGCGGGAAAATATTAGAGCCCTCGGCGCACCCGGGGGCTCTAATATTTCAGCCCTTGATCATCTTCGTGGGCAAGATCACGGGCTGGTGGTAGGATCAGCGGCCGAAGAATCGGAAGAAATGTGCTCCTCATAGAAATCGCGTAAATCGCTCAATCCTTCCGGTGGAATAGAAACAGGCTCTATGTAAAATTGGATTTTCACCTCTTCTGATTTCATGATCGACTCTATCAGGCCCAACTCGATTTGAACGGTAACCGTCTCCGTTACGCCTCCTTCCCGGACGCGCCTCCTGGGATCTCTATCTTCCAATCTTGTCAGGCCATCTTTTGTGAGAATTCTCACCTTACCATCGAGGAATCGCCAATCGGTACCGTTGTATTCAACTTCAAGCGTATACCAGGTATGATGAGTATCTACCCATTTCACTATCCACACTTTGTAGTCCCAATCTATATAGATCGTGATGCCATCGGTAACAAATGGATTCTCAAGATCCTTTATTTCGTGATGGCTGATTTCTGCGGAAAGACCAAAACAGATAAACAGCATCCCTGCAATAAGAAGCATTTCAATCCTTTTCATTTCTTCCTTCCTTTCCTGGGCCGCCTTGATGGGCCCCTATTTTAGAATTGAACCTTTTCAAGAGATCATAGCATGCCTGGCAAAAAGCCGATCCGCTGTGACCTGTAGTGTGACCTGATCGCGCTCAAACAGGGGGGATAAGGCGGGATAGGCTCCGAAGTCTTTCTTGACATATCCTTCTATCGTATAGTAATTTAGGGACAGTTAGAGAAAGATAGGGAATCAGGTCAATAACGGGTCCGTAGGTTCGGGACCGAAAGGCCGGCGGTTCAAACCCGCCCAGCCCGAAAAGCAGATACTGTCGGGGTCTCATTTATTCACGGCGGCTGTTGCCCCATGATCGCATGGCCGGAAGTCTCCTGTTGGTGTTACAATGCATATGGGTACATTCACCCATGAAGAAACGACGGTGGGGCCCCTGCTTCTTCTGATTGACGGCCGCCTCGTATCGGGAGCATACGTATGACAATCATTTCCACGCGACGCCTTCTGATCGCTGCCTTCATGGCAGCGCTCTCGGTTCACGCCCTGTGGGCGGATCCTCCGATTCAAGTAGGAAGAATAAGCCTCATCAGCGGTGAGGTCTCCTTCCGGCCTGGAAGCCTCGACGATTGGGTTCCTGCGACGCTGAACTACCCCCTGACCGCAGGGGACTCCCTGTGGACGGATGCGGGGGGGCGCGCTGAGGTCCATGTCGGAGGCGCTGCAATCCGGCTGGATTCCGATACGGAGTTTTCCTTTCTGAGTCTGGACGACCAGATGGTGCAGGTAAGACTTTCCCAGGGCTCGCTGAATGTCCGGGTGCGCTCCCTTGACCCCGGAGATGCCTTCGAGATAGACACCCCGAATTCGAGCGTCTCTCTTCTTGCGGAAGGCAGCTACAGGGTTGACGTCCAGGATTCAGGGGACACCGCCGTTGTGGTTCGCCAGGGGGAGACCCAGGTGACGGCGGGTGAGGACGCATTCAACGTTCCCGCGGGGCAGTCCGCCACCGTCTCGGGGACAGGCTCGATTGCGTACTACCTGCAGGATGTTTCCTCCCCGGATGAGTGGGACGCCTGGTGCGCAAGCCGCGACCAGAGGGATGACCGGGTCGCCTCCGTGCGTTATGTCTCGCGGGACATGATCGGAATGGAAGACCTCGACGATCATGGCACCTGGCTTGTGGTGGCGGGCTATGGGCAGGTGTGGGCGCCCGCAGGCGTGCCTCCAGGATGTGCGCCTTACCGGTTCGGCCGCTGGGCGTGGGTGGAGCCATGGGGATGGACCTGGATTGACGATGCACCCTGGGGTTTCGCTCCCTTCCATTACGGGCGCTGGGCATATGCCAGCAGGGGATGGGTCTGGGTTCCCGGGACCATGGTCGCCAGACCGGTCTACGCTCCCGCGCTGGTCGTCTTTGTGGGCGGGAACAACTGGAGTCCCGCGGCAGGCGACGGTATCGGCTGGTTCCCTCTCGGTCCTCATGAGCGGTATGTTCCGCCCTACACGGTGAGCCCCGGCTATGCGCAGCGGATCAACGTCAGTCATGTCTCGAACTTTCAGAGCGGACAGGCATATGATGTGACCCGCGCCACCTACGTGAATCGAAGCGTTCCGCAGGCAGTCACCGTCGTGCATCGCGATGATTTCGTTCAATCGCGGCGCACATCCGGAACCGTGATTGCGGTTCCATTTGCAGAGGTGGGCAGGGCACCGGTCATTGGCATGACCGCCTTCGTCGTTCCCCAGCGGGAAAGCGTGACTGCGCAGCCTTTTGCGCCGCAAACCCGCGTCGTGCGCCCGCCGGAAAATGTTGCGTCCCGGAGCGTGTACTCGCGCCGCGCGCCTCCTCCGCCCCAGGTCCCGTTCGCCGCGCGCCAGCAGGCATTCATGGCCAATCCGGGAAGGCCGCTGAGCAGGGAGGAGCTTGCTGTTCTTCAGAGAAGCCGCCCCGGCAGTCAGCCCCCGGTGACAGTGGTGCGTCCCGGCTCGGTCAACAGGGTGGATAATCCTCCCGCCTACCGGGACGGGCAGCAGCCGCCGCCAAGAAACGCGCCTGCAGCCGGCGGGACCATGATCGCCCCGCCCAGGGCCGGGCCCGCTCCGGGAGGAACCATGGCGCCGCCGCCAAGAAACGCGCCTGCAGCCGGCGGGACCATGATCGCCCCGCCCAGGGCCGGGCCCGCTCCGGGAGGAACCATGGCGCCGCCGCCAAGAAACGCGCCTGCAGCCGGCGGGACCATGATCGCCCCGCCCAGGGCCGGGCCCGCTCCGGGAGGAACCGTGGCGCCGCCGCCAAGAAACGCACCGGTTGGTCCCCAGGTGGACAGGGGTCAGCAGGATGACCGCAACGCGCCGGCTCGCAGGGGCCAGCAGCTGAATAAAGGACCGCAGCCAGGCGCCAAGCCCCAGGCGGACAATACTCAGCGGGGCGGGAACCCGCAGGCTGGCATGGGGCAGCCGGGCGGTAACCAGCCCGCTGACCGCGGCCAGCAAGGTGACAAGAATCAAAAAGCCGCCCCGGGTCAGGGTCAGGCCGCATCCCTTATCGGCACCCTCAAGACGCAGTCACTCCCCAAGGCTGACAGCGATCTTGCTGCTGCTCAAAAAGCGGGCGCTCGGCTCGATTTCAACGCAATTTCAAAACAACTCGCCTCGGCTCGGACCTCTCTGGCAAGCGCGGAAAAGGACCTTGCCGCGGGGAATTCCAGCAGCGCCCTGCAGAAGGCCACAAGCATCCAGAAGCAGGTAGGCGATGTGGAAAATACCATTTCCGCGGCCATGAAGTCTGGCGGGTCGAATCAGAAGGACCAGAACGACAACAACAGCGACAAGGGCGACAACCGGATCAAGCCCCGGGGGGGCGGGTAGGGATGTTCATATGTCAGGTGCACGCGAGTTGCCGTGGAAAGTTCCTCCGCGCTATCTTTGAGCCAGCATGACAGATCCAAAGTATCCGGTTGGAGAGTTCAGTTTTGACAGGAACATCACCCCTGAGAAGCGGATCGTACTGATCAACGAGCTCGCCGGGTTCGCGGCCAGCCTTCGGTCCCTTGTCCGGGGCCTTACGGATGCGAATCTGGACACTCCCTATCGAAAGGGGGGGTGGACGGTCCGACAGCTCACGCACCATGTGGCTGATTCTTCACTGAACTGGTACAGCAGATTCAAGATGGCACTGACCGAGCAGAATCCAGTCATCAAGCCGTTCGACCAGGACGCGTGGAGCGCGCTGACTGACGCGCGAACCATGCCTCCCGAGGTCTCCGTGAACCTGCTGGAATCAGTCCACGCCAGAATGGCGGCGGTCCTGCGCACGCTGAAGCCGGGAGATTTTTCCCGCACGATGGTGCATCCAGAGCGGGGAGAGATATCCGTGGATTATACCCTGCAGATACTGCACTGGCACACCCGGCATCACGTCAGCCACATTGAGAGGCTGCGCAGGGAAAACGGCTGGTGAAAAATGTCGCCCTTCCGCGGTACGCCGCGGAGTTGAGCGACCGCTCGGTTCAGTCTATCGGCGTTTCCGCCGTCCGGCAGGGGATATCGATTCCGAGTCTCTCACACACCAGGTCAGAGGTCTTTTCTGCCATCAGGCGGAAAATCGCAAGCTTTCCGCCCACAATGCTCGCAATGCCTTCCACGTTGTCCGTTCGGGCATGGTCCAGAATGGTGAAGCCGCGGCTGCGCAGGCGCGTGTCGGCTCGGTCGGCGCGCGCCTGCGGATCATAGAGGGGACGCACCGCCGACCATGCATGCACCGCTGTGGCGCCGCTGAGCGCGGGCAGCAGCTCGCTGAGGCGTTCCCTGATCAGACCCGGCTCCCACTCCTCGACTCGACGATCGGCGGGGTCCTGTGTCGCCACCTCCGTCGTACCGGCGATGCTGACCTGTCCTCGCGGCAGCACGGCGTCTGCGTCGTCAGGCGGGCGAAGGCGCTGCACCGCACTGTTGACGAGCCTGCCCTTGTACGCCACGAGGGCTCCCCGAGTGAGGTCGAGTGAAAGCGGGATGTCTGCAAGCGCGGCGACTTCACCGGCCCAAGGGCCTGCGGCATTGACAATGAACCTGGCCCGCACATCCCATGCGGCCCCTTTCTGCAGATCGCTCACTCTGACGCCCTCGACTGTGCCGTTGCGGCGGAGTATTCTCTCGATGCGGTGGAAAGGCAGGATCGCAGCACCCCGTGAGCGGGCAGCCCGGGAGAGTGAGGCACACAGGGTCATGGAATGACAGACCGCGTCAGGGACCTCGAACGCACAGAGCACCTCCGGGTTGAGGGTCGGCTCTTTCGTCCTTGCCTGGGACGCGGTCAGCTCGCGGACCGATATGCCGGCAGCGCGGCATCCCGCAATCCACATTTCGACGAACGAGTGATCATCACGGGGCAGGAGAACGAACATGCCGCCGGTGTCATCGATCGACCCGGGGAGTATCCTCCTGACGATCGTGTTCTCGGCCATGCACTCCCGCGCCGTCTCCAGGTCCGATGTCGCATAACGCGCACCGGAGTGGAGAAGCCCGTGGTAGCGGCCGCTCGTTCCGCTGGAAAGGTCGCCCTTCTCGACCAGCATGACCCGGAGCCCCCTGAGAGCCAGGTCCCAGGCTACGCCTGACCCGGTGGCCCCTCCGCCGATCACCACGACATCAACTTCCATGTGTCACCGCGCAGAATCCAATGCTGCCTCGAATGTCGATGCTCATGCGGACAACAATACCCATGAAAACGTCGTCGGCCAATCCTCCCCTCAATCCATGTCCCGGCCGAAGTCATTCGTCATTGACTCCTTCCGGGCGCCGGGATACGTTTTGCCTGTGTTCAGAAGTTCCCTGATCGCCGCGTTCCTGTTTCTCCTGGCACTCGGCACCCCGTTGTCTCGGGGGTTCCTGGAAGCGGCGCCAATGCCCGCCGTGACTGAGACTTCGACCGGTGAGCGGGAAGTGCAATCCCTCGCTGCGGCATGGCCGGACCGGATAGTGGAGACGGCGCAGAGAAGCTCAGACTGGATGCTGCGAATAGGCGATGACTGGTTCGCCTGGGCGCACGGAAGGCTTCTGCCAGAGGCGGATCGGGCGCAATGGGAGGAGTTCGCTGCCCTGCCTTTCTATCCCTATCCGCTCGTGCTGCCGCCGCTGCCGGAGCTTGATGAACAAACCGCTTCCCGCCTCCGCCAAAGGGTGCTCGACAATCAGAAGAACCCTCCTCGAAGAAACGAGGCATTCCTTTCGGCGCTTCTTCAGGCCCCCAACAGGACCGAAACAGAGGCACGGCTCATTTCAGTAGAGGTGGCGGGATTCACCGTGACCGTGCATGAACGGCTAAGGGAACCGCTCAGCCTCGTGGGCAGGGAGCTCATGTCACTCCGCCTTGTTGACCCCGACGTTGCGGCATTTCTCAAAGGAATCCGCGAAATCAACGGGTATAACTATCGATTCGTGGAAGGGACCCGCTCGCGCAGCCTGCACAGCTACGGGCTCGCCGTCGACCTGATTCCGAGGAGCTACAAGGGAAAAAACGCGTATTGGATGTGGGCAATGGCGGGCACTCCTGACTGGTGGACCATCTCCTACGCGAAGCGCTGGATGCTTCCGTTGCCTGTGGTCCGGGCATTCGAGCGCCAAGGTTTCGTGTGGGGCGGAAAGTGGCTGTATTTCGACACCATGCACTTCGAATATCGACCCGAGATCCTGCTGCTTGCCCGTCAGAAGGCCGCGGCGCCTACGGTTTCGGCGCCTCAATCCTGACGCGGTACGGTGTGGCGTGCCAGATCTCACGCGCGTACTCGCGGATCGTGCGGTCGCTTGAAAACTTGCCCATCCGGGCCACGTTGAGTATCGACATGCGCGTCCACGCCTCCCGGTCTTCGTAGGCGGCCCCGACTTGTCCCTGGCATTTCACGTACGCATCGAAGTCTGCGAGAAGCATGTACGGGTCTCCCTGATCCAGCAGTCCATGCACCAGGGGGAAAAATGCTCCCGGCTTATTCGGACACAACGCGTCACCGGCGATCATGTCCAGCACGTCCGCGAGACGGCGGTTGGACCGGTAGATTCCACGAGGGTCGTACCCGTTCGTCTTTTCCTCGCCCGCCTCTGAGGCGGTGAGCCCGAACAGGAAGAAGTTCTCAGCCCCCACTTCTTCCCGGATTTCGACATTCGCGCCGTCCAGCGTGCCGATCGTCAACGCGCCGTTCATGGAGAACTTCATGTTCCCCGTGCCGGCAGCCTCGGTGCCCGCAAGGGAGATCTGCTCGGAGAGATCAGCGGCCGGAATGATTTTCTCCGCAAGGCTCACCCCATAGTTGGGCACGAACACGACCTTAAGGGTGGAAGAAACCGCCGCGTCCGTATTGACTTTTTCCGCAACGGCATGAATGAGCCTGATGATGAGCTTGGCTGTTGCATAGCCGGGGGCTGCCTTTCCGGCAAATATGACGACCCGGGGGACACGCCGCTCCTGTACCTCGGCCTTGAGGCCGAGGTACAGGAAAAGGACGTGCAGCACGTTCAAGAGCTGGCGCTTGTACTCGTGTATGCGTTTGACCTGACAGTCGAAAAGCGCATCTGCGTCTACAGTGACGCCGGTAAGCGCATGGATCGTCTTCGCGAGAGCCTTCTTGTTCTCCTGCTTGACCGCGCGCCACTCGCGCCGGAACTCCGCGTTCTCCGCCAGGGGCCCGAGGCGGTTGAGCTGCTCGAGGTCAGTGATCCACCCATCGCCGATCCTGCCCGTGATCAGCTGCGCAAGGCCGGGATTGCAGAGCTTCAGCCAGCGCCGCGGAGTGACACCGTTGGTCTTGTTGTTGAATCTTTCAGGCCAGAGGGCAAAAAAGTCGCGAAAGAGCTCGGATTTGAGGATTTCGGTGTGGAGCCTTGAAACGCCGTTCACTGAGTGGCTGCCCACGATTGCAAGGTAGGACATTCGCAGCTTCTTTTCCCCGTCCTCGGTGAACAGCGACACGCGACGCAGCCGTTCCGTGTCCCCCGGCCAGCGGCCAGCCGCCAGCGCAAGGAACCGCCGGTTGATCTCGTAGGCAATCTGGAGGTGGCGCGGCAGCACGCGTTCGAAGAGACTCACCGGCCACTGCTCCAGGGCTTCAGGCAGGATGGTGTGATTGGTGTAGCCGAAAACCTTGACCGTGGTTTGCCAGGCGGGGTCCCAGTCCATGCCCTCCTTGTCCACGAGAAGACGCATCAGCTCGAGGATCGCCACGGCGGGATGAGTGTCATTGAGCTGCACCGCAACCTGGTCGTGGAAATCGGCGAAGTTCCGGGAGCCGCCCTCGCTGCGGGCAGGACCCCCATTTCGGGCAGCGCCCTTCTTGTAGCGTCGGATGATGTCCTGCAGCGTGGCGGCAACGAAGAAATACTCCTGTTTGAGACGCAGCTCGCGGCCTTCGAACACATTGTCGTTGGGGTAGAGAACCTTTGAAATCGTCTCGGAACGGTCCTTGTCAGACACCGCCCGCTCGTAGTCCCCGAGATTGAAATTGTCCAGGTCGAATTCCCGGGAGCTCTTTGCGGCCCAGAGGCGCATGTTGTTGACCGTGTTGTTGTGGTAGCCGGGGACCGGCGTATCATATGCCATGGCCATGACGGTCTGCGTGTCCACCCAATCGAACGTGAGCCGCCTGTCCACGTCTTCGCGTCGAACCACCCTGCCGTAGAAGTGGACGGGATAGAGATGCTCGGGCCGCTCCACTTCCCATGGATTTCCGTGACGCAGCCAGTTGTCCGGCGTCTCCACCTGGGCCCCGTCGCGGATGCGCTGGAAGAAAATCCCGTACTCGTAGCGGATCCCGTACCCGTAGGCCGGCAGCGCGAGTGTGGCCATTGAGTCGAGGAAACAGGCAGCAAGGCGCCCAAGGCCGCCATTGCCAAGGCCGGCGTCCTGCTCGCGCTGTTCGAGCTCTTCGAGCCGATAGCCCAGCTCCGTCATGGCGCGCTCGACATTCCGCTCCAGCCCGAGGTTGATGATGGCATTGCCCAGTGTACGCCCGATGAGAAACTCCAGTGACAGGTAGTACACGCGCTTCGCCTTCTGCCTGTAGTAGCTCTGCTGGGTCGCCAGCCAGCGCTCAATGAGCCTGTCACGGACCGTCAGGGCAAGGGCATTGAAAAGGTCGCGCGCCGTTGCGCTGTATTCGTCCTTGGCCAGGGCAAACTCCAGATTATGGACGAGAGATTCTTTCAGTGCAGGGACGTCCATTCCGAGAAAGGCGTTTGTGGAGGGTCCGGGTGCAGCCATGCGACCATAGTAGTACTCTCTCGGTGAGGAGGCAACGCCAGCGACGGCCGGAAAATCGCTATATTCAAACAGTGGGCAGAAACAGTGACCTTGCCGGCAGACAGTGCGTCCCCTGCAGGGGAGGAGTCCGTCCCCTCGATGCCCGGGAGCAGGAGAAACTGATGGGGGAGCTCGACCCGGGCTGGAGAACGGTCGAGGGTCATCACCTCGAACGCGAGTTCACATTCAGGAACTTCCGGCGGGCAATGGAGCTTGCCAATGCCGTTGCGGAAATCGCCGAGGAGCAGAAGCATCATCCCGACATGCTCGTGGGATGGGGAAAACTGCGCATCACTCTCTTTACGCACGCAATAGACGGGCTGCACGAAAATGACTTCATCCTGGCGGCAAGGATCGATGGGCGCTGCCGCTTACTCGGCCTCTCCGATTGAGGCGAGAAGTCTCTCCGCCCCGTCCTGGAAGGCGAGCGCGGCCGAGCGGTAGTCGAAACCCACAATGACGCTGAGTCCGCTGTAAAGGGTTTCGTGCAGGAACGCTGCCAGGAGCTTGAGGTAGGCGCGCGAATCCAGCCGGGAGTTGCCGTCTTTCAGCAAAAGGATATCGAGCTCGAAAGTTCTGGCCACGGCGGATAGCTGCCGGCCGACGATCATGTGCAGCGTGCGCATCGTTTTCAGGTAGTGCGCGCGGTAGTCAGGATCCCGCTCAACGAGTATCTGGATCTGGCGGAACCGGTCCCGCACCTTGCGGCCCCGCGCGTTGACCTTGCGCGGGATCAGCTGCTTGATCACCGCAACAAGGGTCTTGGACTGGAAAAGCTTGTGCAGGGAGAAATAGAAGAGGAGCAGGACACCCTGGCTGCGCATCATGGCGCTGCGCTGAGCGGCCTTTCCCAGGGCCATCAGGAACCGCGCGATCTCGCGGTCCATCAGCTTGTCGTGCCCCGGCTGCGGACGCCCCCCGAACGCCCCCCGCGCCTCCTCCATTCTACGGATCTGCTCCACCAGCAGCTCATGCACGCGCAGGATCTCCCGCCGCATTGCGCTCGCCTTGACGCGGCGCAGGAAGCCGTCCACAGCACGGCTTTCTTCCGGCGTGAACGGCTGCGCGTCTTCCGGATGAACGCTCAACAGGACGGCGTTCAGGTATTCGCCAAGCTCCGCGAGGTACTCATCCGTTTCGTCGATCCGTGTATTGCGATGGATGTAGTGTGTGACGATTTCCTGTATCCGAGGTGGGATTCCCAGCCTCCGGGACGCCTGGAAGAGCAGCCTGCCGTGCGCGTAGTCCAGGCTGTCCCGCATGCATTTCAGCACGTGCACGACGGGATTGGGCTCTCCCTGAAGGAGGTCCAGCGCGGGGTCCTCCGGAACAAAAGCGAAATCGTGCAGAAAAGTGATCTCCGTCTGCGTCAGCCTCTCCGATTCCGAAACGAAGCGATTGTAGTTTCCCGCCACGTCGCGCGGATTGAACCCCTGCTGCGTCCTGGGTGAATAGCGGTTGTGCCAGAGGCGCAACGGCTTGCCCGGAAACAGCCTCTGCACCTCTTTGGCATACGCGCCGGCAGAAGCGTGGGAGGTGGGCTCGGGATTGGTCACGAGGATCACCCGCTTCATGTAGGGGAGGTACGCCAGGTTGTCTTCGAAGTTCATGCCGGCCGGCATGTCGAAGAGCAGCAGGTTGAAGCGGCTGTCGATCTCAGCAAGATACGTGCCGTAGATCTTTTCCATCACGCCGCTGACTTCGGATGCGCCGAGCTTCTGGAAGGGAAACAGGATGGCCAGGCCGCGAAAAACCGGCATGATGAACGTCTGACCCGCGGCACTGGCCGGGCCGGCGCTCTGGACTGTCAGAGCCTGCTCGGGCGCCTGGAGATCAAGGAGGGAAACGACATCCGACAGCGGATCGATATCGACAAGGCCGACATTCAGTCCTTTCCGGGCATAATAGATCGCAAGGTTGCAGGCAGTGATTGTCTTGCCCACTCCACCTTTTCCGGAGGTCACGGCGATGGACTTGTCTATGACGCGCCGCAGCAGCGCCTGATCCGGATGGGTCGGAACCGGATCTCCGGGGGGAGCGCCGGCTTCGACTTCCTTTTGTCCGACTGATCCGTCCGCCATGCGCTTTTTCCATTCGCTCCCGGTTATGCTCAGCTCCGGCACATCATAGCCCGGGCGGATGGGGATGACAATGCGCCCGCCGAGCTGCCTGCGAATGGCCGCACTCGTAGGCCCGTCAGATTCAGCCCGGCGCATTTCGCTTGACCCCGAACACGAGATGGCGTATAGAATAGAGAAAATATAGCGAATGGTTAGGGGAGGACGTGATGGCCACTCGGGGAATCTCGATCAAGTCGCGGATCATCGTTGCCCTTGTGCTGCTGCCCCTGGTATCACTTCTTCTTGTAGGCTTGATCGCGCTTTGGCAGAACCAGAACTCTCTGGCCTCCCAGGCTGAGCAGAACCTCAGCCGCATCGTGGCAGAGAAGACGCTGGGCTACGACAATATTTTCCGCCGTATCCAGCAGGAGGTCGAAGCAGTGGCCGCCTATGCGGCCTCGATGTACTCGGCGCCGGCCCCCCGCGAAGATGTGGGATACCGCCTGCTCATGCCATGGACCGGAAACGGGTATGGGACCAACGAGCAGCGGCGTGACCTGCATGACGAGATCCTGCGCATGCAGAGGATCGGACAGGTGCTGCAGCCGCTGGTGGCAAAGAACCCCTACCTGACGCTGGGCTACTACGCATCGGAAACCGCCCTGACAGTGTTCGATCAGCAGAAGGTGGTCGATGTCATCGAAGCGATCAAGGCATTCGACCCTCGGCAGCGGCCCTGGTATGTGCAGGCCGGCCGTGGATCCGTTCCGATCTGGACTGACCTGTACGTGGATGCCAACACGAAAAAACTTACCGTGACCGCGGCCGCCCCGGTACGCGATGCCGGGGGACGCCTTTTCGGCGTGGCCGGGCTGGACGTGCTCCTGCAGACACTGCAGAACGACATCCTCTCCATTCAGATCGGCTACGAGAACGAGCCGTTCATGCTCAACAGGGACGGCCACGTCATTGTCCGGCGCAACATGGAACAGACTCACACGGACTGGGAAAAGACATACAAGACCGACAATCTCATGGAAGCACCCAATGCGGGCTTCCGGAATATCGTAATCGACATGGTTGCCGGCAAGGCAGGCATCAGGACCTTTGCGGGAGATGACAGGCAGCAGAACTACGTCGCGTTCGCCCCTGTCCCGACAGTCGGCGCAAGCCTCGGAGTCATCGTGCCGCGCAGCGAAATTGTGCGGCCCGTACGGGAGAGCGGGAAACTCGTGCTCCTGGTAATGGCAGTCTTCGTCCTCCTCTCAATCGGCATCGGGGTATGGCTCGGAAATCAGGTCAGCCGACCCATCCAGGATTTGACCGTGCTTGTCGATAAGGCGAGCAAGGGGCTGCTGGAAGTGGAGGAGATCCCAATTCACCGCCGGGATGAGGTCGGGGTTCTGGCAGTAGCATTCAACCGGATGCTTTCCAACCTCGCCACGGTCGTCAAGGAGCTCGAGCAGAGGGAAAAGAAAAGCCCATGAACATCGGCCTTTTCCTGCCAAAGGTCGTGCCCGCGCTCTTCTGCATCGTAATGTTCGCGGCCGTGCGCCGCGTCAGCTCGGTGCCCGCTCTGCGCTTCGTTGCCGTCATCGTGGCGGTCATGCTGGCACGGGACATCCTGCACGCTTTCACCGGCGTCGTCTCGTACTTTCCCCTGGCTGACCTGGTCATCATTACCCTGTACGTGTTCTGGCTGCGCGCGTACACCGGCCGCACGCGATTTGACGTCTTCTATCTGGCCCTCAACGCGCTGGCATGCGCGGCAGGCGCCGTCAACATCTTCATTCCTTTCTTCAGCCAGATCGAGTTTTTCCTCGGCATCTGGCTCCTCGTCAACGTCGCATATTTCGCGGTGCTGACCGGGCTTGTCTCCGCCATAGACACTGAGAAGGCTGACATAATTCTGCGCAGCAGGGCGGTGGTCTCTGCCGCTCTCTTCATCGTCTCCATCGTGACCCTGCTCTACGGATATGACCATCCCCTTGTTCAAGGCGTGCTGCTCCCCGCCTCCTATCTGATACCCGGGTGGCTGCTGCTCAACTACAACGCCCTCCTGCACGCAGAGGGGGCGCATACCATACAGTTCTACTCCTCCAACCTGGACGCGACGTACGGTTTCATGGAAAACCTTGGCAACGCCATCACGGCAAAAATCGACCTGTCCCGTGTACTGGAAATGATCATCACCTCCGCCGTGAGAAACATAGGAGGAGACGCGGGAACCATCCTCATGGTGGACGAGTATGAGGACATCCTGCGCGTGAAGGCGACGTATGGGATCTATCCGCCCCTCGGTCCTGTGCCGGATCTCGCGCGGGTGACCCCCGCCAGCCTGAAAAAATACTTCGCCGATACTCCCATCCCCATCGGCCAGACCGTGCTGGGGGAGACCGTGCAGAGCGGCAAACCGAACCTGATACACGACACCCGTCAGGACGAGAGAATGCGTCACAATACGGATGACGACATCCTGTTCGTAAGCTCTCTTGCGGCCATACCCCTGGTGGTGCGCAATCACGCGCTGGGAGTGCTGTCGGTGCTGAAGCGGGCGGAAAACCAGTTCTTCGACGACCGGGATTTCCAGCATCTGACCACGCTGGCGGAGTATGCCTCCATCACGATCGACAATCTCTACACGTACACGGAGGTGCTGGAGAAGCGGGAGTTCGAACGCGAGCTGGACATCGCTGCCCAGATCCAGCGCAAGCTGCTGCCTGACCGCCTGCCGGAGCTGGACACCGCCGAGCTCGCCGTCTACAACATGCCGGCGAAAGGCGTGAGCGGCGACTACTATGACGTGTTCCGCCTGGATGATGACACACTCGGAGTCGCCATCTGCGACGTGGCAGGGAAGGGCATCCCTGCGGCAATGGTGATGGTGATGATCCGCTCCATTCTCCATCTCATTGTCTCTTCGCAGCGTGACGCGGCAACCACGCTGAACTGGATCAATCGCGGCATCACCGGCAGGATCGAGCTCGATCACTATGCCACCATCGCCTTCCTCATCTACGACCAGAAGAAGCGGGAAGTTCTCTATTCCAACGCCGCGCACCTGCCGCTGCTTGTCCACCGACTGGCCACCGGAACGACATTCAAGCTGGACACCGAAGGCCTGCCCATCGGGATCGAAAAGGACGCGCGCTACGAGCAGAAGCGTTTTTCGGTGGAACCGGGGGATGTGATCATCATGTGCACGGACGGTATCCTGGAGGCCATGAATCCCGCCGGGCAGCAATACGGGCTCGGCGGGCTGAAACGAATGGTGGAGAAACATGCGGCACTTCCGGCTGCAGAGCTGGTAGAGGCGATACGGGGTGACCTGGTGCATTTTGTCGGAACGGCCCGGCAGCAGGATGATCAGACACTGCTGCTGTTGAAAGCCTTATAGGAGACTGCAGCGACAGTGAGTGCAGAAATGGAAATAAAGCTCAGACGCGCCGGAACGATCTACGTAATCGACATCACCGGCGAAATGGACCTCTACAATGCGTTCAAGCTGAAGGATATCGTCCTGAAGATGATCGGACGCCAGATCAAGGAGTATGTGATCAATCTGGAGAACGTGGAGTACCTGGACTCCAGCGGCATCGGCGCCCTCCTCTCCGTCCACTCCGAGCTGAAGAAACGCGGCATGGCGCTGGTCATTGCAAACGTCAAAGGGTCGGTGAAGCGCGTGATCGAGCTTACAAAGCTCAAC
>Ga0265316_10001650_pt1 | contig 23753 bp, 24 predicted proteins | sample 4522metaG_FD_202092 | JGI IMG/M metagenome (GOLD analysis project Ga0265316, IMG submission 202092) | Rhizosphere microbial communities from Carex aquatilis grown in University of Washington, Seatle, WA, United States - 4-5-22 metaG | ecosystem: Host-associated > Plants > Roots > Rhizosphere >... | reverse complement strand
TTAAGACACGACCGTCGCCGTCGGCGAGCTTCGAGATTGGCTGGCAGAAGATACTTCGGCCCGCCCCTCTCCACTCCGGCGAAAAGGAAAATTCCGTCGCGATTTCCGGCGGAGTTTCGAAAGGTTCCGAACCAACGGAATCTCGCCGCGGCTGGGCGATCCTATGGCCGTAAATCACCGGGAAGAGCACCTGCAAAATCCCGCACCATATGCGGCGCGGAGGGTCGGTTCTCATCGGAAATTCAATAATCTTTCTATTATACATCGCCGCAATCCCACTAAAGCGCCCCACACCATCTCGGCGGAGCTTGCGCGCTCCGCGCCCCTTCACGATCGTGCTACAAACACCCCAAATGCGTCGAATTAACAGATTAATATAGCCTCCCCCGATGTTTTTTTACGGCCTTTACCTATTGATAATATTGAGAGTCCTGTGCTTTCTGTCAGCCGGTCGCCCGCGCGTTCGTTCAAAAAGGGTCATTTGTGTCACCAGTTTAGCTCACGCTCCGCGCACGGCTTTGACCACGAGGCCCCCTGCTCGCGCCAACCGGCGGGAGCCAGCCAGGCTGTGAGACGCGCCAAGGGTCTCGGAAGCGTCTTTCGAGCCAATCACAGCGAGACGCCATCTGACGAGATCGGCCGGCGCGCGCTTTCCGGCTCCCGTTTTGGCCGCTCCGCTTTCAACGCCCTCACTCTCTGGCGGCAAGCGTTTCGCGACGTGTCAGTTTCCGTTCAACGAACTCGAACTCGCCGCCGTTGCCTCGGGACATACCGGCCAGGGAATCCCTATGGACGCTTGATTGAGCGCCGTCGTCACCGGCCCGACGCAAGCCGGGACCGTCTGCCATCCCGGACCGCCGGGCGCCGTGCACAGATAAACCGTGCAGGCGTAGTCGCCTGCCCCCGCCCGCGCGGATTGTCCCAAGAAGCCCAACGCCGTAAGGCTTCCGGCCAGCAACAAAAACCTTCGCATGTCCGGCCCCTTCGAATAGCGTTACCCTTTCAAACTACACTCTTTCACTCCGTATTTGCAATGCAATATAAAGCCTTCCGACCAGCGGCGACTCAACGCCGCGGCCGGCTCCACAATCGCGCGTTCCCAGGCGAGCGTCACCGCGGCGACCGCAACGAGCGACAAAGCCAAAGACGCTTCCACCGGCGACCTTCCCGCCAACGCAGCATGAACCACGGTCACGACCGGCAGATGCACGAGGTAGCAGGAGAAAGACGCCTCCCCCATCTTACGCAGCCGCGCCGCCGCCCATCCCGGCGCGGCGCCTTGCTTCAAACGCGCGGCCAGAATCACCCCAAAAACGATTGCCGCCGACGCGAAGCCGAAACCCGAAAAGCCAAGTTCGGCGAAGCGAACGAAAATCGCGACGACGACCAACCAATAAACCGCCTGGCCCAACCCGAGCCCAGGCAGCCGCCGCGGCGCTCCATGCCGCGCCAGCGCCATTCCAATCAAAAAGCCGTCGGGCCGCACCGACCACAGAAAACTCCCAACCGCGCGCGGCGTGGCCGCGCCGAGCGCGAGGCAAAATGCGCAAAGGCATAGAGCTTCACGTCTCCCGAGCCCCGCCAGCAACGGGGCCAGCGCGTAGAATTGGGCCTCCAAAGCGAGACTCCAAAAATGCGACGCTATCAGCGCGTCGGGACAGGGGGCCTTTCCGGCCCAGCAGCCCGCCCAATAGAAATTCGCGTAAAAACCCGCGCCGGCGAGGAGATCGCTCCACCCACCCGTGTCGCGCCCGCTGCAAAGCCGCAAAAGCCCGATCGCCGCCAAGGTCGCCCAAGCCGGCAACGCGACCCTCGAAAAGCGCCGCAGCCAGAACGCCAGCGCGCCCACCACAGCGTCGCCGCCGGCCTTCGCCCGCATCGCCGCGAGGTTTTGCCAAATCACATAGCCCGACAACACGAAGAACAAGTCGACGCCGACGCCGAGCGCCGGCGCCGCCAGGCCGAACGCCAGCGGGCTATCGAGGCCGTAGACCAGCCCGACATGCGAGCAAACGACCGCCAGAACCGCAAGTCCCCGCAGCTCGTCGGTCGCGCCGTTTCGCCGGATCGAAGAAACTTCCCCGCGCGCGTCCGTCTGCGCTTCCAATGAAAATCCTTCCCTTCGAGAGCATTTCCCACCAAATTATATTAAACTGCAATATCGTCAAACAGCCCGCCTCTTCCGAGGCTTCAACGGCGACGAACTTCCCGTCGCTCATTTGGGAACCAGCACATGCGCAGCACCAACCTCTTTATCGTTCGTGGCTACACGGGCGCCGACGCCAAAGCCTTCGACGGCGGCAAGGTCGCGAAAGTCAGCGTCGCGACCAACCGCGTTTGGACCGACCGAAAATCGGGCGAAAAGAAAGAAGCGACCGATTGGGTGACCGTCACCATGTTGAACGAGAAAATCGCAAAATGGGCTGCGGAAAACGTCAGGAAAGGCGATCCCGTTTACGCCGAATGCCGCGTCGCGGAGCGCAGCTACGAGAAGGACGGCAAAACGATCTACACCACGGACATCGTCGCCAGCGTCTTCGAGCGACTGGCGCCCTCCCAGCCCGGCGCCGACGAAGATTGACCGGCGCCAAGGCCAGGCGATTCGCCAAAAGCGCGCATCGACGCGCGCTTCCAACGCCTCGCGCAGCGGCGCTTTCTCGCCGAGCAGCTGGCGATAAGTCATCCGCCGCGCAATCGTCGGAGCTTCCTCGGCGTGGCTTGCTATAATCGGCCAAGAGATTCCGTTGGGAGCCAGGAAGCATCTTGCGGGCGGCGGCCGATACGACCACTTCGCGTGAAACGCTCGTCGGCTCGGTCGAACGGGTGACTTTTCACAATGAGGAAAATGGCTTCGCCGTTCTGAAGGTGAAGGCGCGCGGTAAGCGCGACCTCGTCACGGTCGTTGGGCACGCCGCCTCGATATCGGCGGGAGAGTTCATTCACGCCGTCGGCGTTTGGACGACCGATCGCACTCACGGGCTGCAATTCAAAGCCGAGCTTCTCAAAACCACCGCGCCGACCACCGCCGAGGGTATCGAGAAATATCTCGGCTCGGGAATGGTTCGCGGCATCGGTCCCAAGCTGGCGAAGAGAATCGTCGACGCGTTCGGGACGGGAACCTTCGAAATCATCGAAGCGACCCCCGAGAAGCTGAGGGACGTGTCGGGGATCGGGGAATTCCGCGCGGGAAAAATCGCCGCCGGATGGGCCGGGCAGAAGGCCGTTCGCGACATCATGGTGTTCCTGCATTCGCATGGTGTTGGAACGTCGCGCGCGGTCCGCATCTTCAAGACCTATGGGCACGACGCCATACAGGTGATGACCGAGGATCCGTATCGCCTCGCCCGCGACATCAGGGGCATCGGCTTTCGGACGGCCGACGCATTGGCCATGAAAATGGGCATGACCCGCGAGGCGCCGCAGCGGTTGCGCGCCGGTGTGTCCTTCGCCCTCCAGGAGGCGACCGACGACGGTCATTGCGGGCTTCCGGTCGATAATCTCCTCACCCTCGCCGCCAAGCTGCTCGACGTCGACAAAGCGCTTGTGAGGGTCGCGCTCGATCACGAACTCGCCGGGGGCGAGGTTGTCGGCGACACGATCCGCGGCGAGGCGTGCGTTTTCCTGCGCGGGCTTCACATCGCCGAGCGCGGCGTGGCCGAACGGCTGCGCTCCCTGGTCCGAGGCGCCCTGCCCTGGCCGACGATCGACGTGGAGAAGGCGCTGCCCTGGGTCGAGAAAAAGACGGGCAAGATGCTGGCGGCGTCGCAACGCGCGGCGATTGAAATGGCGCTGCGCTCCAAGGCGATGGTGATCACCGGCGGCCCAGGCGTCGGCAAGACGACCCTGCTCGACGCGATTCTGCGCATTCTCGCCGCCAAGGGAACGAAGATTCTGCTCGCCGCGCCGACCGGACGCGCCGCGAAACGCATGACCGAACAGACCGGCATCGAGGCGAAGACCATCCACCGCTTGCTGGAAATCGATCCAAAGACCGGGGGCTTTCGCCGCGGCGCCGACAATCCCCTCGATTGCGATCTGCTCGTCATCGACGAGACCAGCATGGTCGATATCTCGCTGATGTTTTCGCTCGCCAAGGCGATCCCTGCCCGGTCGGCGCTTTTGCTCGTCGGCGACGTGGATCAGCTTCCCTCGGTCGGGCCAGGGCAGGTGCTCGACGACATCATCAATTCCGGCGCAATTCCGGTCGCGCGGTTGACCGAGGTGTTTCGTCAGGCCGCCGAGAGCCGGATCGTCCTCAACGCGCACCGGATCAATCGCGGAGAAATGCCGGAATGGCCAAGGCGCGGCGAGGATTCGGATTTCTGGTTTGTCGAAGCCGACGATGCGGAGAAGGGGGCGGCGAAGGTCGTGGAAATTGTCCGCGACCGGATTCCGCGCCGCTTTGGCCTCGACCCAATTCGCGACATTCAAGTTCTCTGCCCTATGCAGCGCGGCGCGCTCGGCGCGCGGTCGCTCAACGCCGATCTACAAAAAGCCCTCAATCCCAATCCGCCCGCGAAGATCGAGAAATTCGGGTCGATCTTCGCGCCGGGCGACAAGATTATGCAGACCGAGAACGATTATGATCGCGATGTCTTCAACGGCGACCTTGGAACGGTGTTGCGCATCGACGAGGTTGAAGGCCTCCTCGTCGCCGGCTTCGACGGGCGCGAGGTTGAATATCCCTTTGGCGAACTCGACACTCTGGTTCCCGCCTATGCGACGACGATCCATAAGTCGCAAGGTTCGGAATATCCCGCCGTGGTCATCACGCTCGCGACCCAGCATTACACCATGCTGGCGCGCAATCTCGTCTACACAGCCGTCACGCGCGGCAAGCGTCTTGTGGTCATCGTCGGGCAGCGCCGGGCGATGGCCATCGCTGTGCGCAGCGGCGGCGGGCGCAAGAGATGGACGAAGCTCCGGGAGTGGCTGACCGCGAATTGATTTTAAGAGGCATGCTCGTTTGCTCTGCGCACTGACTACGGCATGACGCCGACCCTCATCAGTCCGAGTGCTTCACGTGAGAACGGCTCCGTCGAGAGCGCGCACGATTACATCAAATGGGCGCTTGAGGACGAAAGCCTCTGTCGCTCGGCTCGCCCAGAATACCTCAACAAGCTGCTTTGCCAGCCGGTGGAAGGCTTGGCGCCGGTGCGCCAAAAGCCGGAGTCGTGGTTTCCTACGCAGCGTCCGCCTCCGCGTATTTCTCCGAGCTCAGCGTTTTTTGCTGCGAACGGCCGCGCCTCCACCACCGTGTGGAGTTGTTTTGTTAGGCGTGTTGTGGCCATTTTCATCCACAAGTATGCGCCATCGAGCCAGTCGCTCGGGATCCAATGTTCCGTTGATTGCGGCGGCCTGAACAGCGCAGCCGGGTTCATGGTCATGAGTGCAATCGCGAAACCTGCAAAGCGGCGCCAGCTCCGTAATTTCCGCGAACAGGGTGCTGACGCCATGGGCCGCATTGCTGATGTGGAGCGCGCGCATTCCCGGCGTATCAATCACCCAGCCACCGCCCGCAATGGCGTGAATCGAGCGCGAGGTCGTCGTATGGCGTCCTTTCGCGTCGTTTTCGCGAATCTCCCCGGTTTGCTGAGGCAGCGACTGCGTCGTCCCCGCAAGAATATTGACGACTGTCGATTTTCCAACTCCAGAGGAGCCGACCAACGCCACTGTCTGGCCCATCCCACACCAAGGGGCTAATGCAGTCGCCGCGTCACGAGAATGAGGGGACAACGTCACGACGGGCAAGCCGCGTTGCAGGGTTGCGGCCTTTTGCTGATAGGCGTTCGCATCATCCGTGGCGTCGACCTTGGTCAGCACGATCACGGGATTGGCGCCCGCTTGATTTGCCAACGCGAGATAGCGCTCCAGCCGGGCTGGGTTGAAATCAGCGTTACAGGAAGTGACGATCAACAACGTATCGACATTGGCGGCGGCAAGCTGCGGCGTCTTCGCCCCTTCGTTATGCCGTTCCAACACTGTCTTGCGAGTCAATCGACGGTGCAGCACGTGGGTTTGAGGATCGACAAGCGCCCAATCGCCAACAGCAAAATCGCCGGTGTTGGCGCGAATAGGAAGGGTCAGTTGGATGGGGCCGGTTTGAGATATCGCCGTCAGGCGGGTGCGGTGAACCGAGGCGATACGGCAAGGATTAAAGGCAAAATCTTCGCGCTGACGCTGATCTTCAAAAAAATCAGACCATCCGAGATTTCGCAGAGATATCGACTCGGCTGAATTGGGGGAGGTTGTCACCATTGCAACCGCAGGCGCTCATTCGCAGGAACCCGTGCGCCGACGTGGGTGTTAATGGGGTTGGGCGTCCTTGTCGCCGTTCCTGAGGCAAACAGCTCTGTGGTTTTCGGCTTCATCTCGACATCCTCAAATCCGGCCGGCGTCCGAACGCGCTCTCGCAGCCGCCAAAATGCCATACGGAAAAGTGTCGCGGGAGGTTCGGAACCTACTCAGGTCCGGTTCCGTCACGCGACCCCTATCTCGCCAGATTGCTCACCCTATTTTGAAGTGCGATCACCCTGCGATAGGCGCCGCAGCGTTGGAAAACCGCGGTCGTACGCCGCTATGCTACGATGGCGTCTTGCTTCAAGCACGAAAAAGGTCGCCGCGAGCGGTGACCCTTCTTCTTTCGGCCGAACACGACGGAAAGCCGCCGCGAACAGTGCGCCTCAGATTTCCTTCAGCTGATCGGCGGATGCCTTGCCGGTGCGCTGGTCCTTCGTGATCTCGTAGCTCACCTTCTGGCCTTCGCGCAGATCGTTCAGGCCAGCGCGCTCGACCGCGCTGATGTGAACGAAAACGTCCGCGCCACTGCCTTCGTCGGGTTGGATGAAGCCGAAGCCCTTTTGACCATTGAACCATTTCACGGTGCCGCTAGACATTTCATCTCTCCAAACATTGTTTAGAAGTTGGCCCGTGTGCGCGGGGCCGCGTCGATCGATGTTTGCAAGAGGTCGTCAGCGGCTTCGTTTCCAAAGCAGGTCCAAGTCGTCAGGCCGAAAATCGATAGGTGACAGATAGGTGCCGGCGAAGCCGAATGCAATGCCGAACCGCTCGCAAGCTGAGCTCGACTGCGCAGATAGCATTTGATTTGCTGACGTGAGATTGGGGTTGGGAGTTGAATCCCGAACAGCGCTGTGAAGCGGACCGTCAAATCGCGATCTGCCTCAACGGCGGCAGCGTGGCCTGTCTCTCCAGTAAGGCAGGGCGCTCGGGCGAAACCATGGCCCGAGCCCTTCGCTCATGCGCGAATGACGAATCAGCCGGAAGCCGCCGTCTTCAATTTCGACAAGGCGCGGATCTTTACCCGCATGCTCGCTGGTTTGGCGACGCTCTTGACCATCTCACCGGTGGCCGGATTGCGGACCAAGGTTCCCGCCCTGCGGGCCGGCACTTTGCGAAGGGTCACTTTCAACAAGCCGGGCAAAGTGAATTCGCCCACGCCGCGCGGATGCACCGATCCCAGCAACACGCTTTCCAACGTGGCGAAGACGCCCACGGCGGTCTTGCGGGGAACGTCGTTCTGCTCGGCGATCAGACCGATCAGCGCCGGCTTGGTGAAGGTCTCCTTGACGGGGCGAATGGGCGCCGCTTCGCGCTTGACGGTTTTTGACTTGCTGACTTTTGCCTTGGCCAAAGCTGCTCTCCTTGGATTGGACGGGCTTCCGGATGCTGACGGAATCGACGGTTACGTGCTCGCCTTCGCCGGTCGTCCGCGCTTGCTCGGCGCGGCGGCGCTCGCCTTCTTGGCTGGCGCGGCGTTCTTGCGAAGCTGACCAAGCCCTGACTGCTTTGCCAGTTGCGATCTCGCCGCGGCGTAGTTCGGCGCGACCATCGGATAATCCGACGGTAGGCCCCACTTTGCGCGGTATTGATCCGGCGTCATTCCGAGGGTCGCCAGGTGCCGTCGCAGCGACTTGAATTTCTTGCCGTCGTCGAGACATACGAGGAAATCGGGCGTGAGCGATTTGCGAATGGAGACCGCCGGCTCCTTTTTCTCCACCTGCGGCGCCGTATCCACCGGCCCGCTCGCGAGCCTCAGCAAAGCGGCGTGCGTGGATTGAATCAGCGCGGGGAGCTCCGCGATCGGCAGGGAGTTGTTGGCGACGAAGGCCGCTACGATCTCGGCGGCCAACTCGATCGACTGCGAAGATTCTGCATCGGATGTCGTCATGGGCGAATTCCTTAAAGGTCAAGAAGAGCAGCGATACTCAGAAACCGGGCATTGGTCGATACCATTGTGGAGATTTACTGTGGATGGCCGCCGAACCTGAAATCGAGAAAGCCAATTCGGTCGAACCCTGATCGTGCCAAAAACCCGCTGGGTAGTGTTAATCCGACATTCACCAGATAGCCGAACCTTCACCCTCCTTCATGCCTCGATTGGATGCTCTCGGCAAGTCGTCGCACAACCGGCGATCCGCTTACGGCGTTGAGACGAGTCGACTGCCGGGACAGTATCCAAAATCATCGGATTTTCCCTCATCAATGCGCACCTCTCACCTGAGTTTGGCTCGAACGGATGACGACCAAACGCCGTACTCGGTCGATGCATCGGGCGACGGCCGCGGATCTGCGATCATCCGCGTTACGTCCGCGAAGAGATTGCGCGATACGCCGAACATTCCGCCCAAGGCCAACCGCAAGTGGAAAAGTTTGGCGAGCCCTCGCTCGACCGCGCTTTGCGACGAATGCATTCGAGGTAATATGAAACGCCGCGTCGTTGAAAGGCGCCGTGATGACCAGCCGCTCGTTTCCGAAATTAGGGCTCAACCGTGTTTCGACGTTTCTCCTTGGCGCCGCTTGGCTCGCCTCGGTTCAGCTCGGATACGCCGTCGAGACCGGGCACATGCCGCGGACGGCGGCGGAACTCGCCCGCCGCGTGAAGATGCAACAGATTCCCATGAAGTTCGAGCCCGGCGTCTTTGAAACGAACGGCGTCAAAATCCAAATCAGTTCGGGCGGCGACTACAATCTCGCGGTGTTTTCCGGGAAGGACAAGGCGGGCGCGCCATGGATCTGCTGGGCGTGGCTTGGCGCGCTCGAAGGCGCCTTATATGCAGTCGCCCTAAACGGCGATGGGTCGAAGGATCTGATCTTCATTGCGGCGACGGGCGGCAACGGATGGGTGCCGTCTTCCGAGATTCTGACTCTCGTCTTCGAACCATCCGGCCGACCGCTGCTCACGAGATTCGACGGCTATTTCACATATGACGGCGCCGGCGTGCAGGACATGGTCGATTTTGTGGGAGACGGCCATGCGGCGCTGGCGCGCCAGTCCTTCGACGACGGATATTGGGTGACCTCCCTCTACACTTTGGTGAATAGGCGCTGGACGCTGGCGCAAGGGCACGTCGGCGACAGAAGGTTTCCGCTCTACACGCGTTTCACCAAGGCGGACAGTCGCACGGTGACGACGCCGACACGCGGGCGTCATCCGCGCGAGGATGATCTGTCGACCGCCAGCGCCGGCGCCGGCGCTCTGCGCATCAAAGACACCAAATGGAGTGAGAACGAACAGAGCCTCACCGTCGCGTTGTCGGACGGCCGTCAATGCGTCGCGACACAAGGCACCGTGGTCATCGACGCGAAGGATGGACGGCAAATCGCGACCGGCGGCGCCAAATTGGAAGCGCGCAGGCTGCTCGAGCAGGCGCAGCGGGATTCGCTCGCGGCGACGCCCTTCGGCCGGATTGCTTCGCGAGATCATGAAGCGCCGCAGCCGGCCTCCGCGCCAAACACGATCTGGGCGCAAGCACCGCCGAACTGAGTCGATCCAAATTTCGGCGGTCCAAAGAAGCCGGCCGAACACGGTCGTCAATGACGTTCGGCGTCGCGCGCGATTTGCGACCGAACGGATCGATCATTCCTCCTCCGACATCCAGAGCGCCTGATCCGCCGTCGTTTGCATGAGGCAAGATGCTTCGATGGGACCCGCCATCGAGCCCTGAAGTTCGATTTGCGGGTGCGCGCAACGAGCGTCCCGCCACGCCAACCAGGCGCGTTCGATTTTCTTGAGGCTTGCGGCGACATTCGGATCCGCCTTGGCCAGAGCGCGTTTGTAATTGGCGTTCAGACGCTCGTCCCAGAAGGCGCGTTCGCGATCGTAGCAGGCGTTTCTCGTCGCGTCGTCGTCATGTTTGGCGATGCAGGGATAGGCAACGGCCCCAACGCAGCTGGAGTTCAAATAACGCGCCGTCTTGCCGACGCCTTCGAGCCGCGCCGCGGCGGTCGGCGCCTCTTCAAGGAAGGGCTCGGTATAGGCGCCGCGCGCCTCTCGATTGTTCGCAACGAGTTTGAGGCATGCTTCCATGCGCTCCTTGTCGTCAGGCCGCGCGGCGCCGGACCGCGGTTCGCGCTCGATGACGTAGATTCTATCGGCGACCACAAAAACCGCCTTATAAGGGTCCACGAAATAGAATTTCGTCGGGCAGCCCGTCTCCAACATGACGATGTTTTTATCGAATCCCAGCTCTTTGGCGTCGTCGTCGGGCTTGGCAAGCTTTCCGCCAAACAGCTCCGCCGCGGTCACGGCTTTGAGTTCGTATTTTGCGGTTGCGCAGCCAAGGGGATCCGGGGCATCCACGCGTCCCTCGCGGAAGACGATCTTGCTCGAGCCCGTGACGAGCTTTGTTCCGTCCTTCGCGGCGCTTTTGTAATCCTTCACCCAAGGCGCGAAGCTACTGTTTCCGAGGAACCAAACGTCCGTATTCAGGCCGGACCTATAGTTGCGAAACGGGTCCTCGGCGGCGTTGGCGGCGAGTGGCAGACAGGAGAGGAGCGCTGCGAGGAGAAGAGGACGCATTGGTATTTTTTCCTTCGTCGGACAAGCTGAAATGGCGGGGCGGGCGTTCGTGTCCCGTCACTTTTTGACGTCGCCGCGGGTAGCCTTCGGCTTTCGACTTTCCAAATGCTGTCGTCGCCACTCGCGCCATTCGACGCCGTCGATGTAAAGATCGCCGAATTCCGGCGCGCCGCCCCATCCGCGCGTCAGGACGTCGACGGAGAGATCCTTTGCGGGGCCGGCCAGTATGGGCGCCAATTGCTCGGCCTCATCCGTCGACATCGGATATTTTTGCGGTCCGTTCGGATCGAAACCGCGATCGGCGTGCTTCGACCCGTCGGTGTTGGGCAAAATCAAGGTTTCGAGACATTGATCCCGCGCACCGCAATTCCTGTACTGGACTTGAGGTTGGGATGATCCGGCGCGTTCCATCAAGCAAAGTGCGCAGCAGGAGTTTGCGTCGGGGCAGGCGCGGCGCGTCAGCGGCGCGCCCCAGTTCAATTCGAAGACCAGATAGTCGCCGTAGAGTCGCGCGTCGGCGATTTTCATCCGCCATGTGCGCTCCGGATGGGATTGCGCGGGTTCCGGCTCTCCCGCGTCCGGATGCGCGCGCAGATAATCGCGCCATTCGACATCGTCGATGTAGAGATCGCCAAAAACATGCTCCCCAGACAGCGCGACCTTAAAATCCACCGAGAGATTGTAGCGGCGGTTGGCCAGCAGCGTGTTGAGTTGCGCGGCCGCTGCTTCTGGAACGAAATAACGCTGCGCGCCCTCCGGGTCGAACTCCGCGTCGTTCTTCGCGCAGCTTTGTGCGCCGTTCAGGCAAGTCGCGCGGCTCGGCAGGGAAAGCGCCGTCGCGCAATGAGTCGCCGCCTCGCAGCTTTTGACGCTCGTCAGGGGCGCGGTCGATTCTCTTCCTGCGTCGAGACACAAGCAGCACCTTTCTCCGGCGGCGCAACCCCCCTGCTCAGGGGATATGTCCCAGTCGAAGCGAAAGCGGAGATAATGCCCATAAAGCAGATCGCGTGGGTCATAGCCGGTGATCTTGACGCGCCATGTTTCGGCCGAGGCGATGTCTCGTTCGTTCTTCAAGATTATGCCGCCCAGCGCCAGCAAGGGCAGAAGCAGCGCGACGGCCGCCAGTTTCAGGCGATATTGTCGCGTCATTTCGGGTGTCCTAGCTTGCGAATAAGTTTGCCGGCGGCCCAGACGAGGGCGATCAGCAACACGCCGCTGGCGATCAAGCCGACGCCGGTCGACAGTAGATTGCCAAAGACCTCGACGTAGACGACCACCAGACGCAATGCGATGACGACGATGGCGAGATTCAACACCCCACGATGGCCCAATCGCATTCCAGACCACCCGATCAGCGCCCAATAGGCCATGAATATGCCCGCGCCCACGACGGGCCAGTGCGGGTGCCGCAGCAGAAGCGGCGCGAATCCCGTGAGAATGCTGACGAACAGGAAGATGTTGGCGACGAGGGAATTGGCCTCGAGCCATTTCACGCGGCGAAGCGCCGCCATTGCGCTCGCCGCGGCGAGAGCGGCGAGGAACGCCGGGAATAAATGCGCCCTGTGGTCGCGGAATTCGCGATCGAATTCGTCGATCCAGGCGAGTTGCGCGGCGGAAACGACGCAAGCGATCAGCGCATATCCGGCGACCGTCACGAGCCAAGGCCAGACGGGCCAACGCGCCCGCAACGTCTTCCACTCGCCGATCCCGATCATCAGGAAGGGAACGAGCGTGTAAAACGTCACGTCGAGATGCGCGTGGCCGAGACGATACTCCACGGCTTCCGCCGCCGTCCCGAGGGTCGTCCAGAGACTCAATATCCAGCATGCGATGGTGAATTTCGCCCGCGCCAAGAGGAACAGGAATGGCGAGGTGACGAGCAGCCACAGGCTCAGCGCCTGCCACAATGGGGCGCCCGTCTGATAGATCTGCCCGATCAGGGCGATGAAGGTCAGCGTGAGTCCCGCCAACAGGAAGAGCAGGATTTCGCCAAGCGTGGTCCTGCCGGTTTGGGCGGCGCGCCAGGCGCCCGCCGCCAACGCCGCGTTCAATATGGCGTGCGCGACGAGTTTGGGAATGGCGGGAATGGCGTCCCAGTTCGAGGCCACGACGGCGGCGACGCCAAGGACGATGGCTAAGGCGCCGAGCGCGAACATTGCCGTGCTGAAGCCGAACCCCGGCTTGGAGTCCTCGTAGGTCTGGATCCGCTGCGCCGTTGCGGCGTCGATGATGTCGGCCGTTCGCCAGCGTTGCAGTCGAGCTTTGAGCGTCATGAGGACCCCTAACAGATTATGGGCGAGTCAGAAGCAAGGATAAGCGGCGTTCTCCACATCATCACCGTTCTCTCCCGAGACTGGTGGACCAGGATCATCTCGGGAATCCGGTTCATTTCTTGCAGCGCATATATGCGCCCCAGCTTTTGCCGTTCTCCGATAGGTAAAGTTTCGCACCGGAAAGGCGCGCGACGAACGTCGCGGCGTATGGATGAGGGTCGTCCTCGACGTCGGGAGAGCCACAGCGCCCGCGCCATGTCACGACATCGCCTTTGCGGCTGACCGAGTTGAACGTGCAATACCAGTCCTCGCCACCGAGGCTCATCGACGAAATGTCGATCCGGTCGATTTTCTTGCAGGCGCGAGTTGCCGACCAGGCGCCGACGATGCTCTCGGCGGCGACGGCCGGAAATGCCGCGGCGCTCGGAAAAGCCGAAAGCGCGACGAAGACGGCGGTAAGCATTTCGTACTGGCGCATCGGGATTCATCCCATGGTTTCGTCGGCGAGAAAACCTGCCGAACGGCGCGCGGGTCCGCGTCACCGGCATCTCGTCGTCACGCCATAACCCCGGCCCGGACGTAACGAGGCCGCGACATGAGCGACGAGCGCGTCGTATTTTTCCTTCTCGGCGGCCGGGTATTCGATCAAGAGGTCATTGGCGACCGCGTCGTCGCAGGACAGCAAGGTCTTGCGATAGAATATCCGATCGCCCTTGGTTCCGGAGGCGACGACCCATTTGCCTTGCCGCTTTTTGAACGTGATGGTTTCGCCTTGCCTGGGCTCGAGCCTCGACGCCAATTCGCCGTTTGCATCGGCATCGGCGAAAATGCCCGAAATGGTGATTTGCGCATGCTCGTCGGGCGATGTGAATACTCGGCCGTCGTCGTTCTCCGGCTCGGACCCCATCGTCCAGTTCGCGGGCGCGTCCGCCGTGGTCCCGAACCGCTCATTGTGGTAGTTGCGCCAACTCTCCGCACGGGCGCCGCCGGCGAGCAGGATCGCAATAAAAGCCAAGAGAAGTGTCGTTCGTCGCGCAGCCATGAGTTCTCCTCCACGATGCAACGGCCGTTACCCCGCGACGTCGGATCGTGCGCGACGCCGGTCGTTGAAAGATGCATCGTCCTTGAAGCAGACATTAGCCAGACTCAGCGTACCGTCACGTCGTAGATGAGCGTGGAGCAGCCCTTGCGGGCGCCAACCGTCGCGCAAGCGCGAATGGTGTAGCGATCTTGCCCGCTGAAATTCGGAAGCGCGCGATAGGCCAAATGATTGGGGCCGAGCGTCGCGATCAAGCCGTGACGCGGGACTTGAACCACCGAGACTTTCGTGAAGCGATAGCCCGGCCCTTCCCGGAAAGAGTTGTCGCAAAAACTCGCGGCGTCGGTTTCGGCGACGGCGCGCACGCGATCGTTGCGGTCGGGAAAAAACACAAAGGGGCTAAGCGAACACTCGGTTCGGGCGGTCGTGGCGGACAGCAGGGCGACGAGGGTCGCCGCCGCCGGCAAACGCAAGCTGGTAAGCATGTCAAACCTCCATCATTCGGCAGTGCGAGCGCGGCGCGGTTTCGTCCAACGTCCTTCGCTCGGCGTAGCGGAGTTACAGGCTAAATTTGCACTCTCGCGGTCTGGCTCGAACTGGCGTCGCGCAAAGACGCTCCGCCGGCGTTACATCGCTTCGCTACCTTTTTCGAACGATGAGGCCGTTTAGCTGTGAACGCAACATGCGCTTCATTTCAGCGCAGGGCTGTGTGACCGCGCACCTTGCAAATGTCGGGGCGGGATGCGCATCGCCGCACGCGCAATCTCTCGCGATCCTTGTTCGATCATGCACCGTGATGGCGACGCCAACCGTCGCGGTACGCAGGCGGCAATCAGCCGATCCCCTCGTAGCTCATGAGCTTCTTGGCCACGGAATCGGCCGCCACGTGGAGGCGCAGCGTTTGGCAGTTTGGATGGACCAGTAGGCTGTCCGGCAACATCGCGCGCGCCCTAGCACAAGATCGGCAGGACATAGGCGTCGAGGAACGTGCGGCGCCTGCCGAGGACGTGATCCTTTCCGGCGAGATGCGCGTCGAGCAGGTCTAGCTTTTTGGCGACCAGGGCTTGCTCGGCTGCCTTCACTGCTTCCCGCGCCGCCCTGTCCTGCGAGGTCGCGAACCGCGGCGGTGAGAACAACGGGAAGAAGGCCGGATGTCAGTGAGCGGTTCAAACGCGACGGGAATTCAAGAACCGGCGCCAGCGAATCGGTGTTTCTTTGATGCAGACGCTCCTACCGTGCATGCTCGTCGAGAAACCGGCGACATGCATTAAAGTCCTGTTGATAGCCTTCGGGCAAGGTCACCTTATTGGAGCGTGCGAGGTTTTGCGCGTAAGCGACCATTTTGTCGGTCGGCGCCTTTGAGCGAGCAGCTCCTTCCTCATGGGCGCGCGCGGCTGACGCGGTAGGTTTCGTCGTCGACGCCTGAGCCGCTTGCACTCCGCGACGTGAGCGAGCCGGTTTCGTGTCCTTCAGTTTGACCCGGCGGCCGGTCTGTCCGCTGGGGTGCCGGCGTCCCGGTCGACGCGGCGGCGCGGAGGTAGCCAGATCGACCGTTCCGCTCGATCGTTTGAGCAATGCGTCGATCAACTCATGGGCGGCGGCGGCGATGCCGTCGATCACTTTGCGATAATCCGCCCTGCCGACGACAACTTCGTCGAGGCGCATCTCCCACAACGCCGTCAATCCGGGATCGACGAGCGCCGGCGCCGCGTCGCGCAGAAGCTCGAAAAGTTGCAGTCCTGCTGGAGTCGGCAGCACCAGTTTGCCATCAGCGGCCAACAAATTTTGCCGCTTCAAGCCCTTGATGATTTCAGCGCGGGTCGCCGGCGTGCCGATGCCCTTGGCTCCCTTGAGGCGCTCGCGCAGGGCCGCGTCTTCGACGAAGCGCCATGCGTTCTGCATGGCGTCCACCGGCGTGCCTTCGTTGTAGCGGGGAGGCGGTTGGGTTCTCTTCTCCTCGACCCGTGCGTCGGAAAGGCTCGCGGTCTCACCGTCGCCGAGGGACGGCAGCGTTTGCTCGGCCTCCGCCGCAGTGTCCGGGTCGACCGCCTGATAGACGGCTTTCCAGCCGAGCCGCAATGGAATGCGCCCGACGGCTCGGAACTCTGCTACGGAGCCGGCGGCAATTGGAACTGACATGGTGACGATGGTCTGGCGATATTCGTAGTCGGGCATCACGGCGGCCAGATAGGAGCGGCAAATCAGCGCGAACAGCCGCTTTTCATCCTCGCTCAGGGCCCGCCGCACGCGTCCGCGATAGCCGAGATGATCGAGGATTTCCTGACCGATCAGTTGGCCTTCGCGGTCGCAATCGGTCGCCAGGATGACGTCGTCACACGACTTGAGCGCCGCCGCGATGGCCTTGAGTTTCGCCGGCTTGTTTCCTTCGGGGGCCGCGCGGGTCGGATACAGCCCGTCCGGCTTGAGGACGACGCAGGACCACTGCTTCCACGTGGCGTTGACTTCCTCGGGCTCCGCCAGCCGCAGCAGATGACCCTCGGCGGGCAGAATTTGTCCGAACCGCGCGCCAAACGCGGCTCGGAGATCCTTCGCCTGACTGGCCTTTTCCGTAATGATCAATGTCGCCATGGTTCACGCCGAATCGGATGGAGACCTCAACGTAGTCCAACAATTGGAACAAATAAAGAACGTTGGGAACCTCGGCATGCCGGCAGTTCGTTGCCGGTTACGATGAGAGGCTGCACTTGCGCCGCGTTCAAGTCCGGGCGGTCTGTCGCGCCGCCGAGTTCCGGCGCCGGCCGACCTCTTGCGTCGTCGGCTGCTTGTTGGCCGCGAGAACGATTTGCGCGCAGGCCATGGCGTCGGACAGGGCCTCATGGTGGTTGAGAGCGATCCCGAGTTCTCGGCAGACATCGGACAGCTTGGTCGGACGGATGTTCCAGCTGCGCCGGGCCATCTGCACGGTGCATCGAAACGGCAAGGACGGCGCGGGAATTCCGTGGCTGGCGCAGCAAGCGTGAAGCACCCCTTTGTCGAAAGAGGCGTTGTGCGCCGCCAAAAACTCGGCCCCCTCGAAGAGCGGCGCGATGGTCGGCCAGAGTTGCCCGAAGTCTTGCGACTTCGCGACGTCCTTCCATGTCAGCCCGTGGACATAGGTGAATACGAATTCCCTGGTCGGCGGTTTGATCAAGTGAACCGCCTTGTCCACGATATTACCGCCGACCACTTTCACGAGGCCGACCGAGCAAGCGCTGTTGGACCCGTAGTTCGCGGTTTCGAAATCTATCGCGACGAAATTCATGATCCCCTCGAACTTGGCGGTGGGTATCCTGGGGCTGCTCGTCAACTCGCTGGGCTGGGGTCTCGCCTTTCGTTCGGGTGCCGGCGTGCTGCTGACGGCGCTCATCATCCCAGCGCTCCTCGCGCGCATTCACGCGGAGGAAAGAGTGCTGCGGCCACATTTCGGCACCGAATATGACGCCTACCGCGCGCGAACGTCGAAACTGATTCCCGGGCTTTATTGAAGCTCCTCCCCGACCCGCGTCGCATATGGTTGGCATTCGAACTGACGATTGCCCTCATTTTTTTCCTCGTGCGTGATCCGCGCCTTGGGACGCCGAGTTATGTCGCCGTCGATTTCTTCGGCTTAGGTTGATGAAGTCGTCGCCTCACGCCCGGCCGCAGAGCGTACCTCACGTCTTTGTCGGCGATCGAGAGGTCGAACCACTCGGGATCAAAATGCCCGCCGCACCATCTTTTTGTCTCGCCATGCTCCGGATGCCCAGGGTCCGAAATTGTCTCCAGGAAATTCTCATATCCCCACTTGCCGCCGACATCTTCAGGCGGCCGCGCGCGGGCGCCGGCGACACATGTTCCGAGTTTCGGGGGGACGGCGAGCGCCAGCTTCGTTTCGATGTCGACGACATGGTCCCAGCAGTCTCCGAAATCGTAGCGATATTCGAAGGCAATCCCAGGTGCGCTCGTGAAGTCGCTCATCCGAACTTCGCGCTCGTCGAACAATCGTGGATCCAGATCGGACGACATATCGTCTTCGATTTCGAGGTCGCCGTAACGCAATCCGCCGATTTGAAATTCGTGGAGGTGGCAATTCCACCAATTGAAAGCGGCTTGGATACCCAAATGCAATTGATGCAGGTTCCAGGAGATTGGAACAACGAGTCGTCGCCATATCGGAGGCGAGATGCCGGCAATTTCGATCCGAACCTGTGCGGCGTTCAATTCTTCGAAAGGCATGGCTGACTGTACCGTGCAATTGGCGTCCGTGAAGGGACCGGTTATTCGGCCGTCGTTTGCCCGTCGACGACGTTTGCCGACCCGTCGAGTCTTGCAGACCGAAGCTTGAACTCCGTGGACTTGTCCTTGTTTAAGGCCGCTTACGCCGCGGGAGCCCTTATTTAAGCAAGCGAGCTGCCGCTTGAATAAGCAGGGCGCGGCCTCACACGGACCGTTCCCTGGCGCTCAGGGTTACACCACCATCAAATTTAGAGATCTGACCCCGAGATGATCGTCGCTTCCCGCTTCAATTCAGGTCCGTCTCATGCTGCGTCGCGCACATGCATTTCGACATGCAGTCCCGCCGCCGCCGCCATGTTTACGAGGGCGTCCAAGCCGAACAGGTTGATCTTGCCGCGCATGAGATCGGAGATACGCGGCTGTGTGACGCCAAACAGCTTGGCGGCCTGCGATTGACTGAGGCCCGTCTGAGAAATGTGGTCTTTCAGCGCCAGCATCAGAGTCGAGCGAAGCTTCATGTTTTCCGCTTCCTCGGGCGTATCCTCGATGGCGTCCCACACATTGTCGAAACGCTCGTTGCTCATTGACCTAGCTCCTTCATCAACTCTCGATACCGCTTCTCCGCCAAGTCCAGATCTGTTTTGCTCGTCTTTTGCGTCTTCTTTTGGAAGCATTGCAGCACGTAAACAGCGTCGGCGAACTTCGCCACATAGATGATGCGGAAAGCGCCCGCTGTGTCTCGGATCCGAATTTCTCGAACGCCCCGCCCAATGGTAGGCATCGGCTTCCAATCGTCAGGTTCGCCACCGCGTTGCGCCAAGTCAAGTTGATGGCCCGCTTCGCGCCGAGCGGAAAGCGGGAAGGCGCGGAGGTCGTCCAGTGCGCCGCCGCGAAATTCGACAGGAATCGGCTCGGTCATCGTGCGCACCATACAAAATATTGTATGGCTTGGCAATAATCTCACTTCGTCACGGTCACTTCGGCTTGCCCACATAGCCCAAATTGAGTTTGGCGCAGGCGGGGCAATAATTTCTTCTGATCAAACAGCGTGGGGGAGCCTTGTCGAGCTTCGCCGCAATGGAGCAACTTTTGTTCAGAGGGCCGCGCGTCGGCATGCTTGAAAGTGCAGCGATGACGCCACAAGCGGCTCGCTAGCCGCAACGCTTCCCGCCGACTTCTTTCCCCTGCCCGGCCGCTTCGCGGCGCGCATTCCTTGCGTGCAAACAAGCCGGCGGGAAGCGTCCTCCGCGTTGCTTCGGCCCTTCGGGTGCGGCACGTTCTGCCTGTATCTCTAGATCACTGTTAGGCCGCGATCGGCGCGGTCGTAAGCGAAAGAGCCGACGCCGTGGTCAACGAAATCTCCACTCCGCCCTTTGACGGACCTCATTCGGATCACGACGAGAGGTCGCCGCCCGCGCATCTCCTCGACGAGCTTGCCTTTCTCCGATATCGACCCTTCGAGGACGATCCCGATTCCCGCCCCCTACCCTCCTCCGACGCGGCTGCATTGGCGCTCGAATCCGTAGTCGAACCCTTGTCGGGGCTTTTTATCGACACGTGGCTGGAGGCCGATCTTCCCGACCTCCTCTGGTCCTTCGTGAATCTTCCCCACAGCAAGGCGGATCGCATTGGCCGCGATCTCGACGACAATAGGCGCGGAACGCGTGCCGCCTGATGGGCCGATAACCGCAATGTCGCGCAAGTCGCGATCAAACCCCATTGGAACCGGCACAAGAACGCCGCGACGTTCAAGCGCAACGACATTATGCTCAAAGCGCTTCCGATCGGGCTCATCGTCTTCCCAGGTTCCGGAATCGTCGAGAACCTAGCGGACAAAGCGCGCAAGATGGGAATGCCGGTGTGGAGAATTGCGGAAAGCGGCGCATGAACGCCACAGGCATTTGCGTGTCGTTCGGATAATCCAAATGCCTTGGTCCTCAATTAGCGGGCTGCATACGCCAATATGCCTGGTTTTGACAGCCGTGCATAATGATAAAAATGATGACAAATCAAATGCTTGTTTGCTACGCTCCCTCAGCTTTAATCAATGAACCGGTCCCGAACGGCGTTAACTTTTCGTTAACTTAAAAAACGTTGCGGTCAGGAGAGAATCGGGCATAATTCCCGCTTGAAGCGTGAGATGACGCGGAAAAGCGTTATTCCGGGAAATGGCACCGATGAATGCAACGGCAGCGGTCGACGAGATGGACGGTTTCAGCTTCCACGAGATCATTCTCCAACAGGGAGAATTGATCTCGGATAAGCTGAACATGCTCCGCCTTGAGCATTATCCGCCCGACGCCATTAAAAGTCTGCGCCCGTTCTCGCTGGCGGAGGTTGCCTACTTCTTGGGGGTGACCCCATCCAACATTAAGAAGCTTCATCTTGAGGGTAAGGGACCGACTCCGACCACGTCGGCCTCGGGCCGGCGAACATACACTGCACAGCAAATGTTGGAGCTGCGGCTGTATCTTGATCGTCACGGTCGTGCGGATTTCAAAAAATATGTTCCACACAGAAGAGCGGGGGAGCGTCTGCAGGTCATTGCCGTTGTCAATTTCAAGGGGGGCAGCGGAAAGACGACGACGGCAGCACATCTCGCGCAGCATCTGGCCCTCACAGGCCACCGTGTCCTCGCAATTGATCTCGACCCTCAGGCATCGCTTTCCGCCCTCCACGGAATTCAGCCCGAACTCGATAGGAATCCCTCACTGTACGAAGCTCTTCGGTATGATGAATCCAGAAAACCGATTTCACACGTCATTCGCCCCACAAATTTTCCGGGTCTCGACATCGTGCCGGCAAACTTGGAACTTCAAGAATACGAATATGACACTCCCCTCGCGGCCTCAAACAAATCATCCGCAGACGGGCGGTTGTTCTTCACCCGCATTACCGATGCGCTGAAGGAAGTTGATCAGCGCTACGACGTCGTGGTGATCGATTGTCCGCCGCAGCTCGGCTATCTCACTTTGACAGCTCTGACCGCGTCCACCTCTGTCCTGATCACGATCCACCCCCAGATGCTGGACGTTATGTCCATGAGTCAGTTTCTGCTGATGCTCGGTGGAATTTTGCAGTCCATTAGCGGGGCCGGAGCCGATGTTCGCCTCAAATGGTTTCGATATCTTGTCACTCGCTACGAGCCGACTGATGGCCCTCAAGCTCAAATGGTTGGTTTCATGCAGGCCCTGTTTCCCAAACAGATGCTGAAAAACCCGATGGTAAAGTCCACTGCGATCTCGGACGCGGGCATCACCAACCAGACATTGTATGAGGTTGAACGATCCCAGTTCACTCGCGCAACCTACGATCGCGCCTTAGAGGCTCTAAACGCTGTCAATGAGGAAATCGCAGCTTTGGTTCACAAGGCTTGGGGGCGCAAGTGAAGCTGAATTTGACAGCCGTGCAGAATTTAGGAATCGCCCACGATTCTTGGACATTAGCGAAAGCGAAGGGGGGATAACGTGGCGCGCAAGAACCTCCTGGCGAGCGTCACGGGTCCGGAGACGCCTAAGACCGACAGTGAAGCTCGGCACGATTACGCTCGTCGAGGCGCGTCGCGATCCATGATGATCTCGATCGATGAGATGGCGGAAAATGCCAAGAAAATGATAGCAGGCGAGGCAGTCGTTGATCTCGACGTCGATCTACTCGATCAGTCGTTCGTCACCGACCGCATCGAAGGCGAGGACGAAGACTTCGTCCTCCTTAGGGAAGCAATCAGAGAACACGGACAGTCGACCCCGATCCTTGTGCGGCCTCATCCGCGAATCCCGGGTAGGTATATGATCGTGTTCGGCCACCGCCGCGCACGGGTCGCCAAGGAGCTCGGGATCCCGGTTCGATCTGTCATCAAGAACTTTGAAGATATCGCCCATATCATTGCGCAGGGACAGGAAAACACCGCGCGGGCGAATTTGTCTTTCATCGAAAAGGCGCTGTTCGCAAAGAAGCTGCTCGATATGGGGCAGAGCAAGGACACGATTAAGTCAGCGTTGACGATCGATGACACCTTGATGTCGAGAATGCTCTCCGTAGCGGAGACGGTCCCAGGCGCCGTGATTGAGGCGATCGGCGCGGCTCGAACTGTCGGGCGCGATAGATGGGAAGAACTTAAAAAGCAGGTGAAACGACCTGCGAGCGCCGACCTTGCCCTGGAGATTGTGAGCGCGGAAGAGTTCCAAGCCAAGGATGGGGCAACCCGGTTCAATTATCTCCTCGCGCAACTGAAAGCGGCACGAAAGAGCCCCCGAAAAGCGGCGCGAAAGGAGATAGAGCCAGCGTCATGGGCACCCGAAGACAAGACAGTCGCCGCAAGCTTCCGCAGCACTGGAAACAGTTTCAGCCTCTCGCTCAAATCGAAGAATGCGAGTGAGTTCGGCCGATTTATTTCGTCCAACCTTGATTCGCTCTATCGCGCGTTCAAGGAGGCGAAGTTTAGCAACGAAACAGGAGACTGAAACGCAAAAGAAAAAAGCCCCCGAACGTCGCCGCCCGGAAGCCTTTCTCTGATCTAAGCAGTCTGAGAATCACACTTCCGCGAATCACTGTCAAGAGTTTTGGCGCCGTTTTGGCGAGCGGATTTCTTTTGCCTGAACGAGGCAAAGGATCATGCAGACACAACCAACGACGCCCTTTGGGCGGCGGCCGCTATCGCTCGCCATGGTGGCGAGCCAGGCGGCGACGGAGAATTTCGCCGCAAGACCAGGCGCATCCGAAACCGTCGTGCACAAGTGGCGACTGTATCGCGCGCTGACCGAGGCGAAGGAGCCGCTTGGCGTCACCGACCGCGCGCTATCGGTGCTGCACGCGCTGCTCTCCTTCCATCAGGAGACGGCGCTGACTTTGCCAGCCACCGACTCCAAGGCGGCCGAAAATGATTCGTCCGGGCACGGCATCGTCGTGTTCCCTTCGAATCGAGAACTTGCGATCCGCGCCCATGGCATGGCGCCGGCGACGCTGCGACGGCACTTGGCCTGCCTCGTCGACGCCGGGCTGATCATCCGGCGCGACTCTCCGAACGGCAAGCGCTTCGCCAGGAGAGGGCAGGGGGGCTCGATCGAGGACGCCTTCGGTTTCGACCTCATGCCGCTCGTCGCGCGCGCCACAGAGATCGAAAATCTCGCCGAGGAGGTGCGGGCCGAGAACCGCGCAATGGCGCTGCTGCGTGAAAAGATCACGCTGACGCGGCGCGACATCGCCAAGATGATCGCGACCGGCATGGAGGAGGGCGTTCCCGGCGACTGGGAAGGCTTTCACCTGCGCTATGCGACGCTCTCCGGCCGCTACGCGCGCAATCTTTCGCGGGCTGATCTGGAGGCTTTGGCGGGTGAATTGGCCACTCTTGCGGCCGAAATCCGCAAGCTGCTGGAGAATCACGTAGAACCCAAAAATATGAGCGGCA
>Ga0265316_10001649_pt1 | contig 23778 bp, 27 predicted proteins | sample 4522metaG_FD_202092 | JGI IMG/M metagenome (GOLD analysis project Ga0265316, IMG submission 202092) | Rhizosphere microbial communities from Carex aquatilis grown in University of Washington, Seatle, WA, United States - 4-5-22 metaG | ecosystem: Host-associated > Plants > Roots > Rhizosphere >... | reverse complement strand
CCAAGATAAAATCTACTTTGTCGGAGTGAGTGGTTATTTTCTGGTTAGAAGCCCTGATGATAGAAAAGGTATGCCCTCCCCTGATAAGAGAAGGATAATCTCGATAAACATAGATGTGATAACCAAGCGCGTTAAAGATCTCAGCAATGATAGAGCCTGCTTTATCTATACCAAAACCCGCTTTCCCGCCGATCAGTATTGAATATTCACGCATATTAATCGATTATAAGCTCATCCATATTACCTAAACTTACTTACTTTTACTTATTATTAATTATAATTACTCAAAATCTCGTTTTACCCTTCAACGTTAACTATGGAAATTACAAAAAATAAATTTAATGCTGGTGTAAAATAATTATTTTGAAATTTTCTTATCAATAGAAAACGAACCGCCGCCTTTAATCATCAGAGCTGCTGCTATGGCGATGACAAGGAGGTGGTATTCAAAACCCTCCCCTTTTTGCGCTCCGGACCAATTCATAAAAAACCCGTTTTGCCAATGGGCCATCCACACGGCTACAACCATAACCGTAGCGATGGAAAAGGCCGCAATACGGGTAAAAAATCCTGCCAACAAAGCGATAGAACCTAAGAATTCCGCGGCAATTGCCAACAATGCGAATATAAATGGTATATGCATTTTCTGGGTAAAAGCATTCATTGTATTTACGAATCCATACCCACCAAACCATCCTAATACTTTCTGGCTGCCATGCGCGAAGAAAACAATACCCAGCATCAACCGGAGCGCTAAAGCAGCGTAATCATCCTTAGTATTAATCAATCTTTTGAACATACCCCCTCCTCAGTTAAATTTATCATCAGAAACCAGCCTACCTATCTATCATATTAACTCTATCTTAACGTATTTTCAATAAAGAAATACCATGCCGAATAGAAACAAAAAAGCTGCAACCGGTTATCCGGGTCGCAGCTCGTTGATATATTTTTTTAAATTAATTAAGAACTTGTGAAGTTGCTAATATCTATTGCGCCCTTGATGCCTGCCAAACCTTGACTGCTTGCTGTTTCTCTGACCGTGGGAAACTCTACGGTGCTTGTCAGGTGGCGGAGATGAGAATTGGCTGAATTTATCCAAAGAAATTCCCGGATGTTTGGAAACCGGAAGTGTTGTTTTGATCAAATTTTCGATATCGCGGACATCACGGCTTTGATCAGGCGTTGCGAAAGAAATGGCGTGACCCTTATGCCCTGCCCTGCCGGTCCTGCCGATACGATGCACGTAATTTTCCGCGTCTTCCGGAAGGTCGTAATTAATAACCAATTCGATCCCCGTAACATCGATCCCTCTTGAGGCTATGTCGGTAGCGACTAATACTTTATATTTACCCGATTTGAAACCATCAAGCGCTTCACGGCGCTGAGCCAGAGAGCGGTTGGAATGGATTTCAGCCGCGCTATGGCCCATGTTTCTTATTGAAACGACAATCTTCCTGGCGTTATACTTTGTCCGGGAGAATAAAAGGACCGCGCCGTGGTATTGCAAAAGTATCTTATTTAAAAGCTGGGTCTTACTTTCTTTTTTTACGATGAATACTTCCTGAGTGATATTTTCCGCGGTAGTCCCTGAGGGAGCAACCTCTACACTAAGGGGAAGTTTCATGTATTTAGCCGCTATGCTCATGATCTCTTTAGGCATGGTAGCGGAAAAAAGCATGGTCTGCCTTTCTTTAGGCAGAAAACGCAATATCTTTTCAATCTGCGGCGCAAACCCCATATCAAGCATACGGTCAGCTTCATCAAGTACGAGCATTACCACTTCATTAGGCATGACATTCCATTGCCCCATATGATCGAGCAACCTGCCGGGGGTGGCGATTATTACGCGGGGATTCTTATGCAACGCCTGCACCTGATCCCGCATTGAAGCTCCGCCGATAAGGCATGCAGTTTTCATCCCGAAAGCATGGGTTATTGTCCCAAACGCCTCATCGATCTGAACAGCTAACTCACGGGTAGGAGCGAGCACTAAACCTATACCTTTTTTCTGGGCTAAAATCTGCACCATCGGTATGGCAAAAGAATGGGTTTTGCCGGTTCCTGTCTGGGCGATGCCAACAACATCTTTTCCTTCAAGTGCCAAAGGAATAGCTTTTAGCTGAATAGGCGTAGGAACCTTGAATTTTATCTGTTCGAGTAAATCAAGGATTTTAGGTGCGATACCCAAACCGAAAAAACCCTGGCTTGCTTGATTAGCATTAATTGCAATATTTCCCGTATTATTCTGTTTATGCGGCATAGTTATTTAGCAACTTTGGGGTTAAAATCGTAAATAGCCTTGCCCAGATGGACATGGCAGTAAATTTCATGGTTATATATACTTAAAATCTGCTTACAGAGGGGAAATTTGCATTTCCTGCCCTTATGCGAAACTTTTACTTTCTTCATGGTAACACCTTTATCCTAAGCGCTGCTTTCCTGCTTAAGCCTTTTTAGCCAGATGCACGTTGATCGCGCGCGGGCCTTTATCTGATTTTTCCACTTCGAACTCTACTTCATCGCCTTCTTTTAAATCGGTGAACTTTACATCGACGAGGCCGCTCTGGTGAAAGAACAATTCTCTGCCGTCCATATCATTAATAAAACCAAAACCTCTTTCACTAACTAATCTTTTGATCTTTCCCGTATGCATTCTAATCTCCTTTTTTTAAAAAGGGGCCCGGATCTATAAAGATACCGGGCCCGCGAAACTCCCGCTATGGGTTTAAAGCTTTACTACATTAGTAGCCTGGTCACCTTTAGCGCCTTTTGTGATGTCGAACTCAACCTGCTGTCCTTCATCTAAAGATTTGTAACCTTCACCCTTAATTGCTGAATGATGCACAAAAACATCGCTTCCGCTTTCCGGAGTGATAAATCCGTAACCTTTTTGGTTATCGAACCACTTTACTATTCCTTTTGCCATTGTTTACTACCTCCTTCTTCTAGAATTGTAGCAAACCCCGTTAGAAATCTTATCACCCTTTACCTGCTAGATTATTTAATCTTTCTAACGGGATCAGACAATGACAAAAATAAAAAAACCGCAAGGTTAGTTATCTCCTCCCTGCGGCTTAAGACTTCTAAACTTTTGTTCACTACTGAATAAGTTTATCACCTTTTCCGGATTTGTCAACCTATATTAATCACTAAAATTCAACCTGCGAGGCTGGCTCCGGAGAGCATCGTATGTTTATTTTATAAATAACTCTTTATTTTATTCAAGATCTTATCGCACGCTATTTTATTTACGCCCACCCAGCCTACACGGACCTCTACTTTCGTAGAAACATCAGTAATTCTCCGGACATCTATCCATATCTCTTTGCCGTCGGTATATTGACTTCTAAATGTTGCAACATCGGCTTCCTTAGATTCCTTTATTATTGCTAAATCGAGAGACTCCAGAGCTGATTCCGTTGCTTTTATTGTCCGGTCATAAGAAGCGTTGAGTTGCTGCGTCAATTTACCGGAAAGCCAAACCGCTGTTCCAGCGCCTCCAGCTGCGCCTGCAAATAAAGCAAAACAACCGCAAATGTTTAAACAAAATATTACAGCGATTAATACCTCTGCAAGACGCTTAATCATATATCCTCCGTAGTTGCTTATAAATTCTTATAATACTCGACGCATTTAGGGCAGGCTCCATCTTTTTCTTGCCATTCAGGATGCTCTCTTTTTATGGCCTCAGTAATATAATTATAAGCAGATTTACATAGATCGACTATATCTTCATCTTCCATTTTCTGGCATACCGGGCAGAATATTTTCTTTTTACTTTTTTCATTTTCCATCGCTCTACCTCCGCTCTGAATTATTTGTATTTCTTTCAACTACAGGAGTAATCGTACGTTCTTCTGCTCCATCAGAAGACACCGCTTTAACCGGTATGCTCTGAATGCCATCAGGAAGGGCATATCTGAAGGTAAAACTACCGTCCGGCCTTAACTTTACTGGTTTACCATGAACCGTTACTCTTGCGTCCGGCTCAGTTGCTCCGTATACGATAAGTTCACAATCAACCATCATCCAGAATTTTCTTGGCTTAAATGCCTGCTTAACAGGGCTTGACATGGAACCGGATCCGGGTAAACCTGAAGATAGCGCCTGCTTCATTCTTTCTTGCCAGGCTTTACCAGGCGAGCTCCGTCCTAATCCAAATCCCATTCCGTAAAGACGGGCAAACATCCAATCCGGGATCATCCATTCTTCATCAGTAATTCCGGAAGCGCCCTCCGGAGGCATATGCACTATATTTGAACGAAGTATGGTTATAAACCTTCCATCAGGCAAAAGAAGCCCTAGGTCAACGCACCATGAACTATCCGGGGCGCCTGTTTCAATATACCAATTATTAGCATATCTATTTATTGAAACGTCAAAGAACCTGTTGGCATTAGACCCGGTAAAATTAACTCCGCTGACATCATAAGCCCTAAGCACCATTTTTGATTTCTCAAATTCCTCGCCAAGTTGCCTTTTAAATCCCTCAATAGTCCCATCTGTTACCTCCCAATAACAAAAAATCCATCTGGGATCGCGCACGAGCAGAGTCAGCATATCCCTGCCATACTGAACAGGCAACTCCTGGGGCATTCCATAAGGAACGCGCCATATCTTAGAAGGAAAATAATTAGATTTCTCAACCACCATCTCACTGGCAATTATACTTTCCCGCGGAGAAATAGAACCAGATCCCTTCTTGGCCTTTCTTAAAACTTTGCTTTTTACAGAAACGCGCTTTTGAACTGATCCTTTTCTTGCCGATTTCCTAGCAACTGACTTCTTTTTACGCAATATCGCCATCTGATCACCCGCTATTTTAAAATACTGACACAACCGTTATTTTCTGCCGTTTATTACTATCTTTTCAGCCTTAAGCCAATTATCAAGGTCATGCCCCGGAGTACGTCCGCTTTTTTCATAAATCCCAAAGGCCACATTACGAATCTCTTCCATTATTCTCCCCTAATTTAAAGGGTTTTTAAAATTGCCCAAAGAAGTTTCCGTCCTTTTAGCTCTCTTTACCAATCCCATTTCTCCTCCTCTTTAGTTAATTAATGGAAGTTATGCATATTGTTATAATTAACTAACGACAAGTATTACTGCCTTTATTCTGTTTTTTTCTGACTTATTTCTTCTATGTGAACAAATGCAGGGATGAAAACGGGGTATTATGTTAATATATTACCACTAATATTTTAAGATTGCAATAAGTAACGCTAAAGACAAAGTTTATTATTTTATGATATCCCATAAATCCAATTTGTTTTTTCCGTCAAAATAAAGATAAATTAAACCGGCATCAAGATTACTTCCCGATAGACGGTAAATACATACCTGCCTTATTAACGTTTTGTTTTTAGCCTCTTTGCAAAAAACAGGTTGGCCATATCTGAATAAAATATGGCTCTTTGAACTCCCGCGTTTCAAATGCTTATTCTCAATATCAGCTTTTAATTCATTAAAGCTATCTTTCTGCCTTCTTAAATCTCCTTCAATCTCATCTTGGCTATCCCCCACCCTTTTCAACGCGATCATTTGATCATAGTGAGAGAGCAAGGAACAACCCTGGATAAAAAAAACGGTTAAAAATATAGGGAGATACTTAAAGGCTTTGGACAATTATCCTCCTTATCCGCGTAACTTGAACAATCCAAATAACACGCTGATTATGCCATAAATCAAATTCTGCATAAAATTTATAACCGGGTTCAACATACCCGTGAATAAAAGGAAGATCAAAATAAAGAAACCGTATGGCTCAACCCTGGAAAGGGCTAATTGCGCATCTATGGGAAGAAAGCTCATAAGTATTTTAGAGCCATCGAGGGGCGGGATTGGGATCAAATTAAACGCGCCCAATATGATATTTATCCTAACGACTATTGTCAACATCTCCGCAAGCGGAGAGTTAATATTGACCAACCCTGATTGCAACAAAATGAGCGCGATTATTGCTACGAGTATATTGGTCGCGCATCCTGCCAAAGCAACACAAAATAACCCGAAACGGTTATTGCTCAGGCGGGAATAATCCACAGGTACAGGCTTGGCCCATCCAAACCCCACGAAAAACAACATAAGCGTACCGATAGGATCCAGGTGAGATAAAGGATTAAGCGTCAACCTCCCATAATATTTAGCTGTGTCATCCCCGAAAAGATGCGCCACGAAACCATGGGCAACCTCATGGAAAATCACGGAATAAAGAAGCAAGAACGCAAGGACAACAAATAAAAGCGGATTACTGAACAATAATGAAATTAACCCCATAAAATCCAGCCTTTCATACTTATCTTACGAATGCCGACACGGCATTAATAACCAATTCAACTGCAGCAAACACGTCATCAATATTAAAAACGCCTGTCGGCGAATGAACATAACGCGTTGGTATGCTCAAAACACCTGTGGGAACACCCTCTTTATTCATATAAATAATTGCGCCGTCAGTCATGCCACCTTCTATAATATCAATCTGGTATTTAATATTGTTGGCTTTAGCGGTATCTAACAAAAGGTTTTTGATCTTTTCATTTACTATCAGCCCTCTACCGGAAGCCTCTATAATGGTTATTCCTACCCCGCCTCCCAATTTTAAACAGGACTCACGTTCGCTTATCTGAGGCGTATCTCCGGCAATGCTCGTATCTATTGCTAAAGCAAAATCCGGGCTTATCTTGAACGCAGCGGTACGGGCACCTTTTAAACCAACCTCCTCCTGGACTGTTGCCACCGCGTAGACTTGCGCATCGACTTTGAGCTTCTCCATTATTTTAATAAGGGCAAAACAACCGATTCTATCGTCAATCGCTTTTCCATAACAGAGTTTTCCGTTTAATACCCCGCTATTTACTTCAAATACCGCTATATCCCCCAATTCAATTTTATTTTCCGCTTCTTCTTTACTACTACATCCGATATCTATGAACATCTCTTCATACCTTAGCGGCTTCTTTTTGTCTTCTTCCTTCTGTAGATGCGGAGGCTTAGTACCTATTATGCCAAGAAGGTCACCTTTCTTAGCTTTAATTACGACCCGCTGCGCCGGTAGTATCCTGTCATCTATGCCGCCAAGCTTTATAAAGTTCAGATACCCTTCTTTAGTGATATGCTTTACCATCAGCCCCACTTCGTCCATGTGTGCTGCCAGCATGATCTTCTTCTCGCCTTTGCCTTTTTTTGCGATAACATTCCCGAAATTATCTATCTCTACGCTATCGCAAGTTTTCTTTAATTCATCGTGCATTATTTTGGCAATTGCTCTTTCGTGCCCGGAAACTCCTGCCGCCTCAATTATCTTCTTTAATAATAAATCCATTTTCCCCTCCATTATACTAGTTCAATTATTATAATACAGAGATACGGCAAAAAAAGCACTATTTTAAGAAAGCAACGCGATCCTAGAGCAAATATAAATAATGCGCGGCTAGAATAACGACAGCTAAAACTATCCTGTAATAGACGAATATATTCAAGCTGTATTTTTTGACAAAATCCAGCAGGAAATATAGCCCGACAAAACTGCTAAGAGCAGAAAATAATATCCCTGCCCAGAACGCCGAATTCAGATCACAAGTATGTAATTTTGACAACTTTAAAACTCCTGCGGCGATTACAACAGGAGTAGCAAGTAAGAACGAAAACCGCGCGGCTGCCTGACGGGTAAACCCTTTAAATAACCCTACTGTGATTGTTATTCCTGAACGGGAAACGCCCGGTATTATAGCAATAGCTTGAGCAATGCCGATTTGAATAGCTGACTTAAGGCCGAGCTCTTCGATAGGCTTATCTTTCCTGCCAAAATTATCCGCCAGCCATAAAATAATCGCAAAAACCGCCAACATTCCCGCTATCAGCAATGGTGACCTGAAAACTGTTTCTGCTTTCTTCTCCAGGAGCAACCCGGCAAATGCAGCCGGGGTCGTTCCGGCCATAATGTAGAAAAGAAGATTGCTCCTCTCTTTACCTTTTTTAAAAGCCGAACCTATTATTTTCAACCAATCCTTAAAAAAATAAATGATAAAAGCCAAAGCAGTACCCATGTGGAGTGCCACATCAAAAGAAAGACCCTGATAATGCCATTTAAATAGCCACGGGAATATAAAAAGGTGGGCAGAACTAGATATCGGCAAAACTTCAGTCAAACCCTGAATAATCCCTAAAATGATAGCGTGCAATACGGGCATTTTACATCTCCTTTATTCTGAAATAATGATCAGTGAGCCATTACTGAAAGATCCGAATGAGTTGGCCGCTTTAACAATAGCACGAGCGGAATGACACAGATCATAATAACAGTGGAAAAATAAAAAGCGTCTGTAAATGAAAACAGGTTCGACTGTTTTAACATCTCTTGATAGATAAGGCCATTGACAGCCGTATTAGTCGCCACTCCCGTTTTCGCCGTTAAAATACCAGCGGCCTTATAGATCCCCATCTGGTATCTTGGATCGAAAGGATTAAGATGCTCAGCAAGACGGTATTGATGGAATTGCGCCCTACGGGCGACTATAGTCGTCAAAATAGCTACGCCAAAACTACTGGCAATATTTCTCAAGAGGCTGAATATACTGGTAGCATTTCCCATTTCTTCTTTTGGGATCGTGGTAAAAGCGATACTTGTCAAAGGAACAAAAACCAGCCCCATTCCTAAACCCATTATAATTCTTGAAATAGCTATGGTGTCATAATCAACATACAAATTGAACCTTGACATGGTAAAAATCGAATAGGTGGTGATCATCAACCCGGTAGCTAAGACCGTTTTAGGATTAATCTTTTGTATTAATTTTGCAGCGATAGGCATAGTAAAAAGTGTGGCAACACCTCCCGGGCCAAGCACCATCCCGGCTAGGAACGAGGTATACCCCATAAGCTGTTGGACAAAAAGCGGCAATAACACAATGGCCCCGAAAAGCACAAAAAAAGAAGCAAATTGAATAATATTCGCGGTAGTAAAAGAGACATCTTTGAATTCCCTTAAATTAAGGATTGGTTCGCGAGTCTTCATTTCAACGATGACAAAAGCAATAAGGCAAATAATAGATATGATAGCAAGCCGCATGATAAAAACCGAAGAAAACCAATCCTCTCTCTGCCCCTTATCGAGGACAACTTGGAGGCATGCAATTCCCACAACAATAAGCCCAAAACCCCAATAATCAATTTTACCCCTGATTCTTTTTAGATACGGCGGGTCCTGTATAACAAGTAGGATTATTATTATGGATATAATCCCGATAGGGATATTAATGTAAAATATCCAGTGCCATGACCAGTTATCGGTAATCCACCCTCCTAAAACAGGCCCGATAATAGGGCCAAACATAATACCCACTCCGAATAAAGCCATTGCCATACCATATTCAGCAGGCGGGAATGCTTCCAGTAATATCGCCTGAGAAATCGGCTGAAGCGCTCCGCCACCTATCCCTTGAATGATCCTGAAGAAAACAAGCATAGATAAGCTATTCGCGCTTCCGCACATGAAAGAACTAAAAGTAAATAACGACACTGAAAAAAGAAGATACCTCTTCCTTCCGAAAACCCTGCTTAACCATCCTGTCAACGGAATAATTATGGCATTGGATACAAGGTAAGCGGTAATTGCCCAGGTAGCTTCATCTATTCCCGCTGACAGACTTCCACGGATATGGTCAAGCGATACGTTAACTACGGAAGTATCGATAACCTCTAGCAAAGTAGGAAGTACAACCGCTAAAGCAATTACCCATTTGCTTACTTTATTCATTCTTAGTAATGATTGTCGGGGTACATGACATACCTATCCTTAAAACATGGCGCTCATCGGTTGCCTTATCAAATACGATCTTAACAGGTACCCTCTGGACAACCTTCACATAATTACCGAGCGCGTTTTCCGGAGGGAAAAGTGAAAAAGCCGCCCCTGTTCCGGCCATTATGCTATCCACCTTACCGGTAAAAACCCTTCCGGGATAAGTGTCTATCTTTATATCCACCCGCTGGCCTATTCTAACGTTCTTCAATTGGGTTTCCTTATAATTAGCAACCACCCAAATATCATCAAGAGCTACTATTGCCATTAACGGCTGGCCGGGCTGTATCTGGTTGCCCGCTTCAACAGACTTGCTGGTCACATATCCGTCAGAAGGAGCGAGAACCTTGGCATAACCAAAATTAACCTCAGATATATTAAGCGCAACTTCTCTTTGTTTTATCAATGATCCCTCAAGCTGTTCATACTCTTCTGCCGCCTTTAACTGGGTAAGAGACAAATTATAAGCAGTCAATATCTTTTCGTATTTCTCTTCTGGTATTACTTTTTCCTTATAAAGCGCTCCCCCTCTTCTTTTATCAAGCAAAGCCTGGTTTAATGCTATTTTTGCGCTTTTTATCCGAGTTTGCGCGTCACTTAACCGCACCTTCTCAGATTCCAATGCCGCCTTGGCTTCATTCAATTTAAGTTGATAATCAGTAGGGTCAATTTCTACCAGGAGTTGCCCTTTTTTAACTCCCTGATTATCATCAATGAGAACTTTCTCAACTGTGCCCGGGATTTTAGCCCCAATATTATGTATCCTGCCTGTTATATACGCATCGTCAGTGGAAACACGGCCGAAACCATGAATGATATACACGCTTAAAAATACCAGCGCAATTATTATCCCGGCTGCGATTAAATAAATCAATTTCTTATTTTTATTGTTTTTTAATTCCATTTACACTCTCCATTCTTTCATAAAGTAATGCTAAATCTATCCCCATAGAATATGTTAGTTTTGCGTAGCTTCGCTTCAATTCGTAATCATCATTGTAATAATTAGTTTGTGCTTTTGTTTGTAGTGTTACCGCTTCAAGCACATCCGTGGTATTAGCACTTCCGGAATTATATTTGGAGCGGTAAAATCGTAAATTTTCCTCTGCCTGCGTAAGGGCATCTTTGGCAACAAGAACTTTTTCACAGGCATTTTTTAGCCCAAAGTAACTATCTTCGATCTCAAATTTTATATCTTCAATAAGTTTATCTTTTTGCTCCTTGAGTTGCCGCTGCCTAGCGCGTTCTTTTAATAACTCGGCAGTTGAAGCACCTCCGTCAAAAAGGTTCATTTTTGCCCCTAATTCTACAGCGGCATTATTCTGATGCAACAAATAATTATTCCTCATATAAGAATAATTGGCATCAGCATAAATAGTAGGTAAATTCTCCACTGCTTTTGCTTTCTCGAACTGGCTGGATGCTTTTATCTGGTCATCATAAAAAATAACCTCCGGGCGTTCTGTTTGCGCAATTTGCCATGCCTTCTCTAACTCCGGGAAACGGGGTGGCTCCATTCCCATATCCTGCACTATAATATTATATTTTAATGGAAGTGCTAAAATATTATTCAACCTGGCCTTGATGACTTCTTTCTCATTACGCGCCGAAATAAGCTTCTGTTTAGCATCCGCAAGCCTAACCTTTGCAGGAAGCAGGTCATTTTTAACTACGCTGCCTTGTTCGTAAAGATGTTGGATATCCTGAAGGTATGAAGAAATACTCGCTACTTCTTTTTCCGAAACTTCAACCATCTTCTCTGCTTCAAGAAGGTCAAAATACGCAACAATGAACTCAAGGGTAGCTACCCTCCTGATGCTTTCTACATTTGCCTGGCTTGCCCGCCATAGGTCTCTTGACCCTTTAAAATTAGAAAGGCTCTTGCCAAAATCAAAAATGGTCTGATACACGTCAAAACCATAAGATAAATAGTTTTTATTGGACGTTGGTGCCAGTAAAGAATCAAACTTAGAAATAGGCTGGTACCTGTTAAAGGTCTGCGATATATTTGCATTAAAATGAGGCAAGAGCGCTGAACGCGCTATAAGCGAATTCTGCAATGCCATATCGTTATCAGGAAGCGAAGCCTTGATCAGGCGGCTGTCTTTTAACACCAGATCAATACCCTGTGAGATTGTAATCAGTTTTCCCTCATCCTTTTGTATAGGAACATTCTCAGCGTCCGCGCTTTGAGAATAAAAAACCGCGAAACAAACAAAAAAGATGAACCAGCCGGTTGCAGCATTAAATAATGAATGTTTTATTCTATCTTTCTTATCCATATTAACTTATTTTATTAAATCATCTATCCTGACTTTAAAAACTTTAGCAATCCTGCTTAACGTGTTGATAGTAGGGTTGGAATTCTTGCCGCTCTCCACTTTTACGATCGTATTAAGAGAAAGATCCGCCAACTTAGAGAGGCGGTCTTGCGAGATGCTGTTTTTTTGCCTAAGGCTTCTGATATTATTTTTTATCATATTATTATGCTATCTTTTTAAAACTACTATTATAATAGTATAACAAAAAATTAAAAAAGTCAAGTAAATTAAATGGTAAGTTTTACTTGATTGATGCTGGTGAGTTAGAAAATTAATTATACGGACACTGTCCTAATAACCGGCTGTTGATAACCAGGTGTCAGTTCCGGAGGCGTTATCATGAATTAGCTGCAACGTATTAGCATCTGCTCCTTGAGGCTCCTTACCCCTTATAGTGCAGCGGGTAGCGGTAAAAGTGCACGATTCCACAGAACAGTTTGGATCAATAGTATAACTAAAATAGTTAGTAGATGCGCAGGTAGGCGGGATTGAACCTGCAACAATACCCAAACTTTCAGCTGAAATCTTTCCGTAACCTGATTCGTAAGATTTACCGATAAGTTGAGAACGCAAAATCCCGATAGTGCTCCTTGCTTCTGCGCCACGGGATTTTTCTATTACCGCAGCATACTGCATAAAACCCAAAGTAGCAAGAATAGTAACAATAATAATAACGATGATTAATTCCAGCAATGTAAATCCTCTGGTCATCAATTAACCCTCTTTTTAAAAATACTTACCCCGCAATTTATAATGCCCTTACATAAATAACCTGTGCGTATAAACTAATCTCTTCCGTTCTAGTATTATTTATAACCGTACTAAGTGAATAAATGCTTAATTATAATATAAATTAAACTTGCATATAGTCAAGAATAATCCATAAAATATAACTATACACTAAGAATTTTGGAATGAGCGATCATAGGCACCAATAACCTCATTAATCTTTCCATGCATGCGTATGCGGCCATCATCAATCCAAAGAGCAGTTTTACAATAATCATTCAAGAAATGAGCATTATGGGAAGCCATTAAGACGGTTTTCTCGGAACGAAATAGATTTTCAAAATATACTTTACTTTTCTCGGCAAACCCCGCGTCAAGAGACACCAAGCTTTCGTCAAACATCAAAAAATCACTTTCAACCAGAGAAAAAATACTAAAAGCAAACCGGACCGCTTGTCCGCTGGAAAGTTCTTTTAAAGGACAGAAAGCCAATCGGGTGAGCTCCGCCGTATCCAATATTTTATCAATCTTATTTCTTAAAAAATCCCTTTCCAGGCCATAGATTGCGCCAAACAAATAAATATTATCCGTTATAGTCAACTCGCTGTAAGTACCGGCAGATGATTTTAAGAAACTTACGGGATTGCCATTCACGCAAAGGGCACCTGAAGTAAGATCATAGATACCTGCCAAAATCCTTAATAACGTTGTCTTACCGCAACCGTTCTTACCGATAATGGCCACCTTATCCCCTCTTTTTATCTCAAAAGATATATCTTTCAACACATACAACTCATCACTATCATAGTTCGCCCTTAAAAGGGATTTGATAGTCCTTAAAAAGGTCTTTTCTTTTTTACGAACATGGAATCTTTTAGAGAGGTGCCCTGCTTTAATAATGATATCGTTCATGCTCTCTCCACGGTACTATTCTCAATTACGAGGAAAATAAAATATCCAAACACAAAAAATATAAAACCTAATAGCAAGGCGTATAAGTAATTAGATAACCGGAAGCTTCCGGAATTCATGATAATTTCATAAAATGAGGTCAAGAAAGGAGTAATCGGGTTGCCCCAATATATAGCATTACGGAAAGATGGAGATGTATAATTAAGTTTGTAAAAAACAGGCGTTACGAAAAACAGCAGACGGGACGTCAACACCCAGATATACTCGATGTCTCGGGCAAAACAATAAACCGTGGAAAGCAAAAAACCGAAACTTGCAATTAAAAATAAATAACTTAACAAAAGAGGCAATAACAATAAAATGAAGATAGGGGAAAAAATACCATAAAATAAGCTCAACACAAGACAAATTACCAATTCAATAATAAATTTATAAGTATGGACAAAAAGTTGGGACAAAATCAGCAATTCGCGGGGGGACGTTGTATTTAATACGATATCCCTGTTTGATGAAAATACCTTAATTGACGCGGATGTTGCGGAAATAAAAAAATTAACGGTTATAATACCTATTAAAAGATATAAAGGATAGGCATAAAATTTTTGCCCAAAACGGCCCTTGAAAATAAAATACATTACCAATAGGGTCAATGAGGGGTTAATAAAACTCCAAGAGATCCCCAATATTGAATTGTGGTCTGTCAGTTTAAATTCCGACCTTGTCAATTCCCTAAGGATATTTCGGTTTTTTTTACTAAATAATTTGCTGATCCGTATTATTAATTTAAAGGGAAAAATTTTAGAATTCATTCTTTGGGTTCCCAATCAACGCTACAAACGAACAATTCTTTTCACAAATCCTGCCAGAGTAAATAATTTCACAAATAAATACATTGCCAATCTTTCCGCAAAAGGGAAGAAAAAGATAATATTGAATACTTTACGCAAAATAGCCATAAGCTTCGGGGGTTTGCTGTTCCCGTCTTCATTTCTAAGCCTGAAATATTTTTCTACCGCTTTATGAAGATTGGGGTCATCAGATGCCCATTCCAAAATCCCGGTTGATGATAATTTTACATCTTTTACCGGATCAAAATCCAATAATTTAAATATCACGGAGTCCCTGAGCACATGCATCCTCTCCTCTTTATCGCCATGCCAAAGATGCATAAGAGTACCATTGGCATAGGCTATGCTGCCTCGGATGTCTTCTCGGGCATAATTTGCCCATTGCATAAAATGCTTAAAAGTCTTGCTATTATAACTGCATTTAAGCTGTCTTATATTCCGGGGGGTACCGTATAATAAATACGCAATTGCCCGATCCGCACCTCCGATTATTAACCTGTTATATAATAAGTGCTTGTCGATTATCTCTCTCCTGGAAGCCCAGACAAAACCTGTGTGGCCTTCAGTATTTTTCAATACGTTAAACGCATAGGCAAAACTATAAAACCTTTGTCCTTGGCTCCTGCCTACAGGCAACTTTTTTATTTGTTCATCGTTAAGATCATAAACTCCTCTGGAAAGCCGCGCCACAAGAGAAAACGGCTGCACTACCATATACTTCTCAAGTAAGTCAGATGTTTCTTGGATCCAATAGTCATTTTTAAAAATAATGTCGCAATCTATCCAAGCGACTTTATCGCAGTCAGAAGGAAGGTTTTTAAGGCCTATATTTATAAGAGACTCTTTCTGCCACATAATATTATGCCTGCCTCCCCTTAATTGAATAAGTATTGGCGCATCATTATTGCTCAATTCAAAAGGAGTATCTCCAAAGGCAAGTTCAACCGCTAAAATATTTAATCCTTGGCTTTGTGCGCTTTCTTTAAATATGCGGTAATTCTCAATCTTATTTTTATAACCCGCCGGGTTAAAATAAACAACTATACCCCAGAAAGAACCATTGAGTTTAGTGGGAAATTGCGGAATAGGATGCATAACGTTAATAATTCTCTGCCAAGACCTCAAAAAATGACTGCGGGTGCTTGCATGCAGGGCATTCGTGCGGCGCTTCAACGCTTTCAATAACATATCCGCAGTTGCTACAATGCCATTTCACCGGGTTCTTTTTCTTAAATACTTGGCTATTGGATAAATTATCGATCAGTTTCCGGTATCTTGCTTCATGGAATCTCTCAACTTTAGCCACTTGCTCAAAAGAACGCGAAACATCAGGGAATCCTTCTTCTTTGGCTACTTTACCAAAACTCTGGTAAAGAACGGTCCATTCCATATTTTCTCCTGCGGCAGCCGCTTCCAGATTGCTTTTAGTATCCTTAACCGCTCCTGCGGGATAAGTAGCAGTTATTTCAACATCTCCCCCCTCCAAATGTTTAAAGAATACTTTGGCGTGTTCCTTTTCGTTCTCTGCGGTCTCTAAAAATATATTTGCGATCTGTTCAAAACCTTCTTTTCTGGCTGCAGAAGCAAAATAAGTATATCTGTTCCTTGCCTGTGATTCCCCGGCAAATGCAGCCAGTAAGTTCTTCTCGGTTTTTGTCCCCTTAAGCGGCATTGGCATTATTGTCTCCTTTTATTTTCAATTAACACAATAGCATTAGCAATATCACTGCTTAGTGACGCGCACTCCGAACTTAATGTATAAACTAACCCTGAATAGTTATGCGGTTCTACCGGCTTACGGAGTTCGTATCTCCTAGTAAAAAACATCCTGTTATTTTTAGCATTGATAAGCGACCATTGCACCAAGAAAACTATATCATTGTTAAGGTCGCTTTCTATGGCAATTACATCCACGATCACCTGATAGTTAACCGGTATAGCACGGTTAAAAGGGAATATCCCGATGGTTGCTCCGGGAAGCATCATGTTAAGGCCTTCAAGTATCACGCGACCAAGCCCCTGATCAAGGGGTTCCCCCCAACGGTCAAACTGCGCGAAATTAACCATTCTATTCTTATCTTGAGTGACAATTTGCGGCCGGTCAAGGTATTCCGGAATTCTCACCGGGCCGACCTCAATGATAACATTTGAGACAGCATCTGATTTATTTAATAGTTGGCTATTATCGATGCTCTTCAGCATATAAAACCGCGGATTCGGGCTGTTCGGCACGGATACGCAACCGCACAATAAAAAAATAGAAATTACAGCTGGGATTTTCATTTTATTCTCCTTTAGAAATAACCTTGCCTTTTAAAAGGGCCTCGGGGTGCTGCTCAAGATACTCGATCAATAAACGCATGGAACGGGCTGATTCCGTAACTTCCCTGAGCGTCTTATCTAACTCACTTATCCCTTGCGAATTTACCAGCCTGTTCAACCCTTCGGTAGTTTGTTTTAAATTATTCATGATCTCCCTTATAGGGATCTCATTCATGATCGCGAAAATATCCGGAGAAACCGGTAGTGCCGACAACTCAGGATATTTATTCTTAATGCCATATAAATTTTCCGGTTTATCTTGATAAAAATCAAAAGCCACCATAAGTTGTCCTGTAAGGAAATTTTGTATTTCAAGCCTTGCGCGTAAACCTTGCTTAACCCAAGGTTCATATTTAGGATAACCAATAACATCAGGAATGCCTGCTACGCGGGCCAACTCCACATCAATAGTCACAGAAATAAGTACTTTTTGGCTATTTGGGTCATAAACCGGAGTAATATTAGTTATATTCCCTATTTTTACCCCCCGGAAAACTACAGGGGCTCCTTCTGAAAGCCCTTTAACCGAGCCATCAAAATATAAAACATACTTATCTGAAAGTTTAAAAAATATCCCTGATCCGAAGACGGTTATTCCTATTAACAATAATACTATTGCCCCAGCTACAAACGCTCCTATCAATGTCTTATTGGCTTTTCTCATCGCTATTATACTCCCTGCCTGCCAACGGCAGGCTTGTCTGCCTGCGGCAGACTTATTTTCCTTCCCCGAGTTAAAAACTGAATAACTCTAGGATCGGTGGAATTGGTTAATATATCTTTGGGGTTACCTGAAGCTATCATACTCTTGCTCTCAGCATCAAGAAATATGCCGTTACTTCCTACGGTAAAAATACTGGCAAGCTCATGAGTTACTACCACTATTGTAGCACCCAATACGTCTCTTAATTGAAGTATTAGATCATCAAGCATTTTTGCGTTTACCGGATCAAGCCCTGATGAAGGTTCATCAAAAAAAACTATATCCGGATCAAGAGCTATCGCACGGGCAAGTCCGGCTCTTTTCCGCATTCCTCCGCTGATCTGCGAAGGGTAAAAATCTTCATATCCGGCCAAACCCACTAAAGATAGTTTTAATGAAGCTAATTCCCTTATTTGGCTCACAGTTAAATTCGAATAAATCTGCAAAGGCAGGGCGACATTTTCTCTTAAGGTCAAAGAGCTCCAGAGGGCCCCTCCCTGATAAAGAACTCCAAACCTGCGCATTATCTTCTGCTGTCCCGCTTCATCCGCGCCCCAAAAACTTTTTCCATCATACAGAACCTCGCCCTTTAACGGCTCATTCAGCCCGATCATAGCTTTAAGCAGCGTGCTTTTTCCGCACCCACTTACGCCCATAATGACAAAAATGTCATTCTTGCGCACGCTAAAATTAAGATCTCGCATCACAATATAATCATCATATCCCAGATCGAGATTACGGACCTCAATAACCGGATGAAGATCTTTTTCCATAAATTAAACTCCCAATATCTGGCAAATAAAAGTAATGATCGCGGTTGCGATAACGATACCGGTTATCGATGTGACCACTGCCGAAGTAGTTGCCTCTCCCACTCCGGCTGAACTTCTTTCGCATTTCATTCCCCTAATGCATCCAGAAATAGCAATGATCAAACCAAAAACAAGGCTGTGTATCAAACCGACCCAAAGGTATTTTATCCTTACCGCGTTTTGAGTGTGGTTCCAATATTCTATCGGATTAAGATGGAGCATACTTACGCTGATAATAAAACCACCCAATATCCCCATGAGGTCCGCATATAAAGTTAAAAGCGGCATCATAATGAATAGTGCCAAGACGCGCGGCATAACCAGGAATTCAACCGGAGAAACACCTAAAGTTTTAAGTGCATCTATCTCCTCGTTAGCCTGCATGATCCCAAGTTCCGCGGCAAAAGACGCGCCTATCCTGCCGGACATAAAAATACCCGTCATTACCGCTGCCAGTACCCGAACCATGGCTATACCTACGATGTCAGCAATATATATCTGCGCGCCTAACATCCTAAGCTGTATTGCTCCGACAAAAGCAAGGATCATACCCAATAATACGCTTAAAAGTGAAACGAGAAAAAAAGCATCAACCCCGCACCTTTGCACGGTAAAGAAAAAATCATCCCAGCGCACATAAGCCCTGCCGGTTATTAAATGCAAGAAAGATAACGTTACCTCACCTAAGAAATTAAGAAATGAATGGATACTCTTGAGAAGATTTAAGACCTTTTCTCCTATCCACCCGAAAAAAAACTCATGATCATTCTGAGGTGCTATCTTTTTATCGTTTGAAAGCAAAGCAAGCGCAAGGAGTTTCTCGGCACCCTGAGGTAACCCATGATGCAGTACGCGGACATTGATCCGTTTGCATTCTTTGGTCAATTGAAACAAAAAAGAAATAAACCCGCTGTCCCAGTTGGACATTTCCGAACTATCGAAGATGATTTGAGCAATATCCTTATGCGCGGCAAGCTCAGAAAGAATACCTCCTGTTCCCGGCAAGACGGCAGAAATAATCCATTCTCCGCTAAGTTTTATAGTGAGCGTTTTTGGCGTAGAATAATCAAAATTAATTTTTTCGGTTAACATCTTAATTCCGCCTGTTTGTCTAAAATTACCATCAATAGAACTATATTATACCCTATGCCGTGATACCTTCAACAAATTTAATTTAAAAGCTAAGAATTTAAGGAAGAAAGGTTAAAAGATAACTACTAACCGGGTGCCGATAACAACGCTACATGAAATATCCTTTTCTGCTTCGGGATGAGTCATTACCTGAATATTTGGTATGAGCTTTACGAAAGGGTGTAAACTATAGTTATAATAAATTTCATAGATGGTTTCAGCTGAAGATGATTCATTCGCTTCCCGGAAATCTTTACCCAAAATGGATTGGGCCATGCCTGCCCCCAAAACGTCATCTTTGCGCCCAGAGACAGGTTCACTGATCTGTCCGCCTATAGACCAAAAATGCTGAATATCCTGAACTTTTCGGTCGGCAAACCCGTAACGGCAGAATAGCGTTATGTGTTTAGTAACTTGCTGGTCAAAACTTATGGCATAACCGTAATCCTGTTCCTTTTCTCCTGAGCCGTCAATACGTTCCAGCTCATCAATGTCGGAATGCACGATAAAACGGTAATTCCCCTGAAGGCCGTTGATTTTAGGTGAAAGCCCCAGTTCGCTTATAAGAAAAATCCCTTTTAAAGCATGATTAAGGCCTACCCTTGTTGAAACAGCATTTGCATCGGAAGCACCGATTTGAAAATAAAACCAATCAACCGGATTGAATGCAGTCATAGCTCCCAGCCCTCTTTCCGGGAATGGTATGGCTAAATTATCGACCAAGGAACTTGAAAGAAACTGGGTATCAGCGCTATTTGCAACTACGTTGTTATCGAACCAATCCGATAAATCCATCTTCCCTGCGGCCAGAGATAATTTCTTATCAAGGAAATCCTGATTCAAATATAATTTATTTACATAAGCATAACTGATCTCTCCGGAGTTATCGTTAAACGAGGAAAAAGAAGGCAAGATCTTATCTATCCCTTTATTATGCCCTCCTTGAAGTTCAAAATGCGCAAATGCATCCTTCCACAGCCGCTGTTCTACCGCTAAGTTGTAATACCAGCTCGCACGGGTATTTCCTTCATTTCTTTTAGAATACAGTATCGACTGAATTTGAGAATTGACCAAAAAAGCGAAAGTTGTGCCGTATTTTTCAGCAAAATCATTCCTTTCCTTAAGAATTTTCTCAAGTTGAGGATTGCCTTTGCCTTCAGAGTTTTCTAAATCCTGAGATAACTCAGTAGAGGTTTCCTTAGCGTATACCGGAGAAAACAGAAATAATACAGTAATAAAAATTGTGGCCTTAAAAATTGATTTCATAAAAATATTCTACCCTAAATATAAAAATCCCGCAAGGATAAAACACTATACTTTCATTCAATGGATAACTTTAAAATTTTAGCTTTATCCCGTTTGTTATAGAAAATCCAGCCACAGGATATCCCTGGATCACCTGGTATTTCTTATTCAAGAGGTTATCTATGGAAACGAAATATGTAAAGCCTGCCCTGAATTTCTTGGAAACGCTCAAATTAATCACATAGAAATCCTTAACCTTTATATCATTATTGCTGTCGCCGAACCTTTTGGACGTATACTGACTATTTATCTCAAAGGATAATCCATTGGTTCCTTTATAAGTTAAAGCCAAATTAGCCTTGTTTTCAGGCTGGTAAATAATGAATTTGTGCGTCTTATCATCCCGTGCCACCAAAAATGAATAACCAAGATCCGCATCAATATTATCGGTTATGGTTATCTTATTGGTAAGTTCTATTCCATCTATAACAACAGATCCGATATTTTTCACTGTCCAATCACTCAACGGATCGCTGGTTATCGGTTGCCACTGGATAAGCTCGGTATATTTACTCCGGTAATAATTTATCCCCAATAAAATTATTTTATTTAATCTCTTCTCTACTCCTATCTCCCCCGTTAACCCTTTCTCCGGCTTTAAATTAGGATTACCCACCATTCCTGCAGAATTCCAGTATAAATCGTTAAATGTCGGCGCCCGGAATGATCTGCTGATTATCGCATGGAATTTCATATCCGGATTCAACCTGTAAACCGCGCTAAAACTGGGGCTTACCTGAGTTCCAAAGTTAGAATAATTATCGATACGCGCATCAAAAGATAATCTCAAATCTTTGGTTAAGTCAAATTGATTCTCAATGAACGGGGCAAAAACAGTGTATCTATGCTTCGCGGTCTCGGTACTATTGTTAAAATTTACTTTATAATCGACCCCCATAACCAAATGATATTGTTCATTAAATTGCTTCCCAAGCTGCATAGTAATACCACGTACCTGCGTAGATTGGACTGATTTAGCGGTACTGAATTCGAAATTAGGGTTATCCAAAGAATTAGGGTTAAATTCCAAACGGTCATAGGTGTTATAAAATCTCACCTGTGTATCAGTTGATGGGTCAGGTTTAAAACCCCATTTGAAATCTACAAAATTATTCAGGTTCACCTGTTTATCGTCAACATCAGGAGAATTGATCCTTCCGGGAACGCCCGATCTATTCTTATAAAATCCAAAGTTAAGACCAAACTGATTATAATCATTAAGTTTATATTCAAGCTTCGAATCAAAATTCTTCGCGTTAAATTCTGAATTAGTACGGAAACCTTGTGAACTCTGGTATGAACCATTGATAATATAACCAAAATTGCCTACTTTGGCGCCATTCGATAGCTGCTCTACATATGTCCTAAAGGTTCCAAAACTTGAAAGTAATTCGGTTTTTGGCTTATCAGGTGGATTTTTTGTAATAATATTCACTGTGCCGCCCATTGCAGATGAACCATACAAGCTGGAACCCGGACCATGCACAACTTCCACCCTGTCTATATTATCCACCGGGATCATACTCAAATCCGCTTGTCCATCCCGAGGGCTGTTTATAGACCTACCATCAACCATAACCAAGACTTGCGATGCCGTTGCGCCCCTCATCTGGATGTTCTTTAATGAACCTGTGCCGCCATAGTTACTGATATTTATGGAATTTACGCCGCTTAAAACTTCCGAAAGGTCAGTTGCTAAAGTAGATTGGATTTCTTTTGAAGTAATTACATCTACAACTTGGGGAGATGAACCATAAGATTCTTCGACACGGGATGGGGTTACAACAATTTTACCTAATTCAACATCATCGGCTAAGCTTATTTTTGTTCCGGTTAAAACTAACGCACCGATCAACGCCAGATACCTAAATGATCGCTTCACATTTCCTTCCATTTTCTCCTCCTGCGAGAATACTTTCCGCAAAAAGGCAATCGACCGGGCTCATTTAGCATGCAACAGCTAACATTACCGTTGCGCGGCAGCGCTCCGGATCAAACGGAGACTTCCTTTGCCTTTCCGGCACCAATATTATTAATAATTTTATACCCTTTGATATTTAAAAATCCGCGGCCTTCATGATCCTCAATTTTAGACGAAGTTATGTTTAACCTGCCACTAAATAACGGCCCGGATATAACCAAACTATGGAACTCTCCGGCTTCGCCGCAAGGATCAATACGCGGATTGAACTTCAGTAATTCTTCAATGAAATTCCTGTCAATCTTTCTACCTAACCATTCATTGCCTAAGATATCCTGCTTTACACAAACAACTATTGCTTCAAAACCGCTATCAATAAAATCAAAAATAATCTTCATCGTATCTAATTTCCAAAGAGGAAAAATTGTTTTAATCCCTGCCTCCCCGCATACGCGGTCGATCCAATCTTTGTGCTCCTGTAAATATATGTCGCCAAAAACTATTCCCTCTATGCATTTTTCTTTCTTCCAATCTTTGATCAAAGCTTTGAATTCTTTTTCATAGCCATCTTGGGGCATCCCCTTTTGAAGAATAGGCAATCCCGCTAAAGCCGCTTGATCCGCAATGATCTTTCCGGGTAAACCATGCGATAAAGAAAAAACGCCATCGGGCTGCGTAAAATTTAAAAGCGATATTATTTGGCGCCCCTCCAAGATAGCTTTATAACAGGCAAAACAGCTGTCCTTTCCTCCGCTCCATAAACAAGCAGCTTTCATAGTTTGCCTCTTAATATTTGATATAATGATTTTATATCCAGATTTTCCCGGGTTAACTTTGCCAGTTTATCGAATTCCTCATTAAGATCAAATGTTTCATCCTGCGGTAAAACCTGCAACCCCTTACTCTTCCTTACAACATTTAGCAGGTTTATCCTGAAACTCACAGATTCAAATAACCCATGAATATACG
>Ga0265316_10001648_pt1 | contig 23782 bp, 23 predicted proteins | sample 4522metaG_FD_202092 | JGI IMG/M metagenome (GOLD analysis project Ga0265316, IMG submission 202092) | Rhizosphere microbial communities from Carex aquatilis grown in University of Washington, Seatle, WA, United States - 4-5-22 metaG | ecosystem: Host-associated > Plants > Roots > Rhizosphere >... | reverse complement strand
CCCGGTAAAAAAATTAAAAATCGATTTACGCAAAAAAGTTTTTGTCAGTATCAGCAAGGGGATCGAGGCGAAGTCGCTTAAAAGAGTATCGCAGATCATTGTCGAAGAGCTGGGCAGGGTAAAAGTGGCAGTTTTGTCGGGGCCCAATATTGCTAAAGAAGTATTGGCCGGGGTGCCTTCTACTGCTGTTATCGCCAGCAATAGCAAAAAAACCGCCGCACGCCTTCAGGCGGTCTTTACTACCGACACTTTTCGTGTCTATGCCCACGACGATGTTGTTGGGGTCGAGCTTGCCGGTGCGCTTAAGAATGTTGTGGCGATCGCCTGCGGGATTGCCGACGGAATGGGTTTCGGTACCAACACCAAGGCGGCGCTTCTAACCCGCGGCCTTGTGGAAATTACCCGGTTAGGCAAAAAGATGGGCGCACATGCCGCTACCTTTTGGGGCGTAAGCGGCTTAGGCGATCTCGCCACTACTTGTTTTTCTTCCCATTCGCGTAACCGTTTTGTGGGAGAAGAGATCGGTCGCGGCAAAAATATTGAAGAGGTCCTTACCGGCATGAGTATGGTGGCCGAGGGCTTAGAGACCGTAAAATCAGCTTACCATTTAAGCAAAAAACTTAAGATCGATATGCCCATCGCTTGCGAAGTATATAATATTATTTATCGGCACAAACCTGCAGGACGAGCCGTGCGCGATTTGATGCAACGTGCTTTAAGGGCGGAGGGTGTAGATTGAAACGTTCCAACGACACGCCGGTTTTTATAGCGCTTATTGCCGCTAACCTGGCAATAATTTTTTTAGCCGCGACTTTTCTTAAGGGTAATACTTCCGACATCGCGGTAGTGATTATTCTGGCTATCGCCGGTCTTGGTGTCCTGGGGCTTTCGGTTATCGCCATGCTTACTTCCAAGGCAAGTTCGGTTTGGAAGGCGATTTTAGGCCTGGTTGTCGCAGCAACGATAATTTTTAGCGTGTACTTGTTTGAACAGCATAGCGACGCCCAGGTCATGGAGCGCCACTACGCGGTCATTATCACCGAGATGGATGAAAAAGATGTTAAGTTCGCCGAGTGCTGGTTTGATTCAAGCATGGAATTAAAGCAGTTTTTAATACGTAACGCCGACAATTGGTACATGGGCAAAGAAGGAGCTAAAGACCGCCGCGAGATGCTTGATTATTACTATACGGTCAAGGCCGAAGAGAGGGAAAACGGCAAAACGCTGATCGACCGGCGTAACTTGATATCGGCGCCTGCGCAGCCGGAGCGCGCGCAGATTATTGCCTTTGTCGATGAATACCGCACGGGGATCCTGGCCGACGCGAGCAATCCAGTTTATAGCATGAACCCAATAGGCAGCGAGCGGGTGAATGAGGAGACGCAGCAATGAGTTTGACGAAAAAGCAAAAATGGGGCTTATGGCGCGCCATTTTTATTTTTATCACCGCACTGCTTATTACCTTGCGCACGATAAAATTACATAAAGATCATCTTATTGACCGCCCCTTAAGTATTGTTATTGTGGAAAGTCTTATGATCATTTTTATTATTTTCTTGGTCTGGAACACGATAAAATTCACTAAAGACGCTGTTGATATTTTTAAAGAGAAGCGCCATGGATAAATTCAGCATGCAAGTAGCGATCCGCCGGCTTTCCAACAATCCCGATATCTTTGAATTTTCTATTTCGACGCCGACGTTGCGCGCGCAATTCCGCTTGCCCAGAGAAACCTTGAATGAATTACGCATCATGATCGAGCGCGCTCTGACCAGCCGGCCCGGTGAAAAAAATTAGGCTTATGGTTAAAGATTTATTCAAGCGCCACATTTTGTTCAACCCCTTTGCCCTTACGGTAATCTCGATTCTGATTACGGCTTCACTTTTGAAAGTCGTCGATTTGCAGCCGCATGTCGATAATGAATTTTTCTTTTCCGGAGATTCGCCGCAGTTTAAGGCTGAAGCAAAGATCGCCGAGATGTTCCCTTTAAATTCCCAGATCATCATCAGCGCCAAAGGTAATATCCACTCGCCGGTATATTTAAGGAAGGTCAAACAGATCACCCGCGACTTAAAGATGCTAAAACACGTGACCGGCGTAAAGAGCCTGGTTAATGGGCCGGATAACGTGGATAACGCCTTGCAGGGCCCTTTGTGGAACCGGCTTTTGATTTCCGGCGATCATAAGGCTTCGAATATAATCGTCTTTGTCGATAATACCGAGCCCAAAGAATTGATTCCTCCGCTGGAGCGCGTCGTCGGCTATTATGACGGCCCGGGGTTCGAGATCAAGATCGCCGGATTCGGGTTCGTGGTCGAGCTTATCCGCCGTAACCTGGTGCGTGATTTTGTTATCTTCAGCGCCCTCGCTTTAATCATCTTCGCTCTTATGATGACCGCTTTATTCCGCTGCGCGGGGATCGTGGTAGGTGCGTTGGTCTGTTGCCTTGATGCCTGTATATTAACGCTGGTCGTCTCGCAGGCGATGGGCGTTAAGATCGGCATTTTAACCGCCAATCTTTTTACGATCGTCTTTGTTCTTACCCTTTCGCACATCGTTTTTATTACCAATAATTGGTACCGTTTCAAAGCTGAAAATTTTCCCGACAGCAAAGCCGCCGCTAAAGCGGCGCTGCTCTATACGATCAAGGGTTCGTTTTGGTGCATGTTTGCTACCTTCCTTGGGTTTGCCAGTCTTATTTTTGTGCAGGCCAAGCCTTTAAAGGAGCTGGGTGTTTCCGGTTCGGTCGGCGCGCTGGTGGCGATCTTTTGCTCTTACACGATCTACCCGCTTTTTCTCTGTTCGGTCAAAAAAGAAGTAAAAAGCGTCTTGCATTCTTATGATACCAAGCGGGTTTTTGTCGGCCATTATATGTGGGCCACCGCGGCGCTGGCTTTGGTCACCGGGCTTTGTCTGCCGGGAATCGCTAAGCTTAATACCGATCCCAGCCTCCTGACCTATTTTAAGAAAAAAAGTGAATTACGCCGGGGGATCGAATATATCGATGTTAACGGCGGCTCAAGCCCGCTCGATCTGGTCATCAGTGATTTTTATGGTGCGCCTTTAAATAGCGCCGAAACCTATAAACGCCTTTGGGTTTTGCAATCGCGCTTAGAGAGTGATCCCGATGTGGGTTCGGTTATCTCTTTGCCGGTTTTGATTGCCGAAGGCCGGCGTAATCCTTGGGCTAATTTTATCAGCAACGAGACTTTGCTGCGAATCTTGCAGGATTCAAGGTTCAATAGCGTAGCCAGCACTTTTGTGACGGCAGACCGCCAATATGCCCACTTTTTCCTGCGCATGAAAGAGACCGGCCGTACCGTGCCGCGGCTCGAGGTGGTTGAGCGCATCAAACATCTTGTCTATCAGCAAAAATTTAAACCCGACATGGTCGGAGGAATCTATGTTTTACAGGGAGAATTGGCCCATATGGTCGCGGTGAGCCTTTTGGGCGGCTTAAGTCATTTGGCGCTTTTATTTGTGATCATCGCCTATATCGTTTCGCGGTCGATCAAAACTACCTTCGCCATGGTGGGGTGCCTGGCGGTAATACCGATATGCATGCTGGGGGCGATCGGACATTTAAAAATACCTTTGGATATCATCTGTGCGCCGGCGACCAACGTGGCGATCGGTTTAGGCATCGATTCGATGATCCATATGGTCATTATGATGCGCCGCTTTGCCGCTAAGGGCGAAAATTTCTGGCAGGCGTGGAAAAGCGCGCGCATTTACTTGTGGCAGCCGATTGTAAGTTCCGGTATTATCGTGGCCACAGGTTTCGGCATTTTTGCTTTTTCGATGTTCCCGCCCAACCAGCGGTTTGGTTTAGCGGTAGTTTTTGGGACCTTGCTTGCCGCGCCGATTGCTTTATTCGTTTTGCCTTCGGTGGTCGGTCCCTGGTTTTACCGGGAATAGCTAAGGAACTTTTTTAATGAAGTGTTGGTCTAATTTACAGGAGGAACGAATATGTTAAAAAAATCTTGGATCGTGCTTGTGTTGTGTGTGGTGACGGCATTATCTTCACTCAGCGTTTTTGCGCGTGATCGCGACCATGATCGCGACGATGACCGCGGTGGCCGCCATCATGGAGAGCGTTTTCATTATCGCGAGGGCCATTGGTATCGCCGTGGCTGGTTTGGATTCGATATTTTGTCCCCGGCACTGACTATCGGTGCGGTGGTCGAGGCCTTGCCCTATGGTTATGCTACGGTAACGGTAGGCGGTGTGCCGTACTATCGTTATGAGGGGGTCTATTACCGCCACTATCCGGAAGGTTACATGGTTGTGCCTACGCCCACGCCGGTAGTGGTTGTACAGGAACAAAAGCCGGTAACGGTAGGCGTGGTTGTGCCGCAGTCGGAGTCGAGCGAGGCGGTGGTAATCAACGTGCCTGATGCTCATGGCGGCTACACACCGGTAAAGTTGATTAAACATAAGGGCGGTTATGTGGGGCCACAGGGCGAGTATTACGATCACCCTACAGTTAAGCAGCTTAAAGTTTTGTATGGTAAATAATAAGGGGGGATTTATGAAATTAAACCGATTAGTTTTTTACGGTGCCTTATGTGCGGTGCTGATTGTTCCTGCCTATGCGCAGGAGAAGAGGCCGGAACATCAGGGAAAAATGTTTGACCAGCTTAACCTGAATGATAAGCAGAAACAAGCGATGGAAGCGAATAAGGCGGCGCATCGCGGTAAAGTGAAGCAGGATTTTGAGAAGATGAAGGCTTTAAAGGAAGAGTTTAACGCCGAGCTGATGAAGCCTAAGCTTGATATGGGTAAAATCAACTCTTTGCAAAAGCAATTCAAGGCGCTTCAAGCGCAATTGGCCGATGATCGTTTGAATTCGATCCTCGAGGTACGCAAAATATTAACGCCAGATCAATTTTCCAAATTTATTTCGCTGGTAAAAGAGCATGAAAAGCGGTATCATTTTAAAGCGGGGGATAAGGCCGGTGAACCGATATCGCCCGGAAAGTAGGGAGTGAAAAAGGAGGTCTTTATGCGTAGATTAATGGTTACGATCATTGGCTTATGTATGGCGCTGAATTTTGGTTTAAAGGCAAATGCCCAGCAGGGCACAACAACCGGACAAAGCGCGCCGGCCGGTTCTCAGGGACAAGCACGCCATGCGGGGATGGAACAGCATCGTGAGGCGATGCACCAGAAGATGGAACAGTACCGCCAGGAAGAAGAAAAGCTTAACAGAGAGCTTCGGGAAGTTATGGAACACGCCCGGGCGATAAGAGAAAAATTACATGCTTTGCATGAGCGCCGCCGCGCGGAGATGGAGAAGGTACACGAGCAGCGCCAGGAGCGCCGTCAGGCGTATGGCCAGCATAGAGGGCAGAATCAAAAGCCCGGCACGGCTCCAACCGGGACTACTGCGCCGGCACCGGCTTCGTCGGCACCGTCGACAACAGCGCCGGCAGCACAACAGTAATTATTTAAAAAGAGATCAGTACGCGCCCCGCAGAGCGTTAAGCGCATGCGGGGCGTTTCTTTTCCTTGGAATGACTTGTTAAGTAGCACTTCAAAAAAATGTCATTTGTTAAATATAGCTTGACAGGAATCATAACCTGGTATAGACTCTTTGCATAGGAGAAAAAAATGAAGATCGTCGGCGTAAATATAAAAAGGTTAAGGGAAGACAGGGGGATGACCCTCCGGGCGCTTGCTCGGCAGTTGGGCGTCAGCGCCAGCTTTTTATCCCAGGTTGAGACGGGCAAGGCCTCGTCCTCGCTTGCGACGTTAAAGAAGATCGCCGATGCTCTTGCGACGACCGTGGGCGGATTGATCGGCGAAGGCCAGAAGGCCAGCGATAACCCTGTGGTCAAGGCCGGAGAGCGAAAACGCCTGCAGGAAGCCGGCAAAGGGGTTGGTATTTATCTTTTGACTTCGCAGGATTCGAATAAACAAATGGAGCCTTTGCTTTTTGAGTTAAACGCGAAGGCGACTTCCGGCGCGGCTTCTTACCGGCACTTTGGTCAGGAATTTGTCTTGCTTATTAAAGGGACGATCGAGGTAACGTTAAATGATACGGCGTATGTTTTGAAGAAAGGGGATAGCATGTATTTTAACTCTAATGTTCCGCACTCGTTTCGTAATATCGGTGAAGAAAAGGCCGAAGCAGTTTGGGTGGTCACGCCGCCGACGTTTTAGGATTTTTTTGCCTGAAGTGTTAAGTATTTATTAAGTTTGTTAACTAATATAAAACAAGGAGCAAGATATGAAAGAAGTATTGACTGCTAAGGCTAAAGGGTTGAATGAATCGCTGGCTCGATTTTCGCGCAAGATCGCTGATTGCGATTCTACCGGTAGTAATGTGCCGGAATTTACCAGGTTGATTTCCGAGGAGATGGAAAAATTGGATTTTGATAACGTAAGCTGCGATAGCGCGGGTAATATTATTGGAGTTATAAAAGGATACCAAGATAAAGGTTCTTTGGTCCTGCTCTCGCATTTGGATATTCCTTCAACGGCCCAGGCAAAAAGCGAGAGTTGTTTTAAAAGCGGGATGATCAAATTCAAGGCCGGGATCATCGCGAGCCTTTATGCCGGCGCGCTCACAAAAAGGACATTACAGCCTTTAACCGGAGACTTGGTTGTTTGCTGCGCTCCCCGGATGGAGGCTTGTGATTTTGGGGTCAAGCACCTTTTTGAAAAGCATTTAAAAACCAAGCTTAAAAAAATACGCGGCGCAGTCCTTTGCGAGCCCACCGGGTTTAATATTAATCTGGGGCACAAGGGCCGGATGGAGTATGAGATCATTGTCCGTGGCAGGTTGAGCAGGAATTTTTTGGAGAATCAGGGGATGAATATGCTGGGGACTATGTTCCCGTTGATAAGCGAATTAGAAAAAGTCTCTAAGCAATTGCCCAGCGATTCCAATTTAGGGTACTCTAATCTGCGGATTAAGGATGTTCGGTGTAGCGGGTACCAGACGCACGATCAGCTTAGTGAATTCAGGGTAGTTGTTGACAGGATCTTCATCCCGGAGGAAAACTTAAGCAGTATTTTGAATAAGGCAAAGACAATAGCGCTTGATGTATATAAAGGAGAACCGGATGTGGTTATAAATACGGTTTTAGCCAGCGAAAAGATAAAAACCTGTTCCGGCGTAGATCTGGTTTTGGAGAAAGAGCTCAAGCCTTGGGTCATGGAGAGCCACCAGCCGTTTGCGTTGGATTCATTAAAAAGCCTGACTGATAGCGGGTTTAAATCTTCTTTCGGGTACTGGAAAAAGATCAGCACTGACGGTTCATATACCTGCGCAGAGCTAAAGATACCGACGATCGGTTTTGGCGCCGGTACGGAGGACCAGATCGATTCGGGTATTGAATCGTTGAGCATGGATAAATTAGAGCGCGCGGTTTACGGCCATGCCCTGATCATTCAGAGAAATATCGGCGTGCCGACCTTTGGCTGGAGTTCCGATGAGATCTAGTGCGGATAAGACCAATATCCTGGTCTTAAATTGCGGCAGCTCTTCCTTAAAGTATAAGATCATCACTATGCCCGGGGAAGAAGAGCTGGTTACGGGAGAGGCAGAAAGGGTGGGGACGAAGAGCCAGGATGCCGCTTCGATCACCCACTTTGTCTTGGGTAAAAAAAGAGTGGTCAAGACCGAGCTGACCGACCACGCCATGGCCCTGAAAAAGATCCTAGGGCTGATTGCGGAGGATACGCAAAACGACAAGAGGATAACTTTCGATCTTTTTGCCCACCGCTATGTCCATCCCGGAAAGTTTTTCACTAAACCCGTAAGGATCGATCGAAGCGTTTTAAGAAAATTAAAAGAGGTCTTAAGCTTGGCAGCAATTCACAACCCGATCATCTACAAATTGATCGAATTTTGCGACGAAGAGTATAGAGCGGTAGAACAAATTGCCGTATTCGATACATCCTTTCATAAGACGATTCCGCCGGAGTTCTCCACTTACGCCTTGCCGGTAAAACTCGCGAAAAAATACAGTCTGAGAAAGATCGGGTTTCACGGGATATCGCACCGCTATGTGATGGAAGAGGCGTGCCGGTTTTTAGGCCGCGATACCAAGCAGCAGAAAATCATCAGCTGCCATTTAGGTACCGGCGGTTCGAGCGTTTGCGCGATCAACCGCGGTAAGTCGGTTAATACTTCGATGGGTTTTACGCCCTTAGAGGGGTTGATGATGAATACCCGCTGCGGTGATCTTGACCTGGGAGTGATCTTTTACATGATGTTTAAAGAGAATTTTTCTCCGGAAGCAACGGAAAACATTCTTAACAAAAAAAGCGGGATCCTCGGAGTTTTCAACTCATCGTCGGATTTAAGGGACGTGGTCAACTCTATCGAGAGCGACTCTAAGGCCAAGATGGCGTTTGGCATGTACGCGCGTCGGGTAAAAGCTTATCTGGGTTTTTATGCGTTGATCCTTAAAAGAGCGGATATCCTGATCTTTACGGATTCGCTGGGGACAGGGTTGCCGGTATTGCGTCAAAATGTCTGCGCGGCGATGGATTTTCTGGGAATCGATTTAGATCCTGATAAAAACCGTACTTATACGGAAGGGGTTTGCGATATATCGGCTGCCGGGTCCGAAACCCGGATCCTGGTTATTCCTACGAACGAAGAGCTGATGATCGCTAGAGAAGCTTATAAGGAGTTGGTAAGAAAATGATCATTGTTATCGAGATGAATTTGAAAGAAGCTAAATTTCTGGTTTTCCGCGAGGATAAGCCTGGGGCGTTGCCGGTCGCTTTTATTAAGGACGCCGAAGAGATCACCACGAGCAAAACCTTAAAGAGGGATATTTTAAACCTTGCGGGCAAGGGCAAGATCACGGCGATCTCTCTTCGGATCCTGTTCGGTGGAGAGTTTTTCGATAAGGCTACGGTGATCAACCGGGATTTTTTTGATAAATTTGCCCAGCTGACTGACTTTTTCCCATTCTATATACCTTTGATCACGAGTATGCTTAAAGTCTTTTACCGGGATTTTGCCGAAGTCCCGCAAATCGCTTTTTTCGAGACCGCGTTTTTTTCAAAACTGCCGGAGGAAGAAAAATATTATGCGATCCCGCATGAGCTGTATAAGAATAACCGTATCAAGAAGTGGGGATTTCACGGGATATTCCACGAATTTAATTATGCGATGTTTTCTCAGGCAGAAAAGTGTATCTCGATAGTCTTGGATAAACAAACTACGGTCTGCTCGATGAAAGATGGCATGCCGTTTTCAATCAGTCTTGGGTTTACCCCGTTAGAAGGGGTCATGTCGAGGACAAGCTGCGGGGAGCTGGACCCTGGAATAGTATTTTATTTGATGAATGTCCACGGGTTTTCTATCTATAAGATCGACGATATCCTAAAAAATGAAAGCGGGTTTTTCGGGCTTACCGGGTACGACCTTGAATTAAAAGAATTAATAAAATTTTACGGTAAAGACCCAAAAGTCGACCTGGCTTTTGATATTTACCAGGCACAGTTGCTAAAATGCATCGGAGAAGGGATTGCTTTCCTGGGAGGGGTGGATAATATTATTTTTTCCGGAAGCGAGTCCTGCGCCTTTATTCCGATTATCTACAGCCTTGTCAAAAAAATCTCATTTTTGGGGATTAATACCAGGTGCTTGCCCTGGGTCGATAAAAAAGAATTCTTTTTGATTACTTCTAAAGAATCTAAGGTAAACGTTTATCTTAACCGGATGAGCCTGCCCGCGGTAATTTTTTATGAAACAACCAATCTCCTGGATAAAGTCTTTTGCCTTAAGCCGTAGACAAGTTTATTGAGCCTCTCCTCGAAAGTTGTATAATACCCCCATGAATATTATCGAGATAAAAAATTTAAGGAAAGACTATTTGTTGGGCAAGACGATCGTGCCGGCCTTGCGCGGTATCGATTTTGCTGTAGAGCAAGGGGCATTTTTAAGCGTAATCGGTCCTTCCGGCAGCGGTAAGACAACACTTTTAAACATTATCGGCTGCATCGATTTTGCGACCGCAGGTACGGTTAAGGTCGGCGACCAGGAGATTACCTCGATGAATGACCGGCAAATTACCGATATCCGTTTACACAAGATCGGTTTTATTTTTCAGACCTTCAACCTTATTCCGGTTTTGGATGTAGAGGAGAATGTCGAATTTCCCCTGCTTTTGATGAGAAAGCATTCCCGTAGCGAAACGCGTAAACGCGCAATAACCCTGATCGAGGCGGTAGGGTTAAGCGAGTATATTCGGCACAAACCGGCTGAACTTTCCGGCGGCCAGCGTCAAAGAGTGGCGATCGCCCGGGCGCTTGTCACTAAGCCCGATATCGTTTTAGCCGATGAACCGACCGCTAATTTAGATTCGGTGACCGGCGAGCAGATTTTGACCTTAATGAAAGCGATGAATGAAAAAGAAAAGACCACCTTCATTTTTTCCACGCACGACCACAATGTTTTAAAGTTCGCTCAGAAGATCGTTCAGCTCAAAGATGGTCTAATTGTTCAAAATCAGTAAAATATGGAACTTATCTTTAAGATCGCCTGGCGCAATATCTTACGGCACAAGGGCAAAAGCCTGGTGATCGGCGTAATCTTGTTCCTCGGCGCCTATTTGATGACGATCGGCAACGGTGTCATCGCCGGGATGGACAAAGGGATCGGCGAAAATATTATCAACAGTTTTATGGGCCACATGGTGATTCTTGCCGACAAAGAAAGATCCGATAATGTTTTATTTAAGATTTACGGTAAATCGGTTGCGCCGATCTACAATTTTGTTCAGATTAAAAAAGTTTTGCAGGATGACCCGGATATTAAATATTTTTTGCCGGTAGGCAAGAACGCGGCGCTTATCTTAAACGAAGAGAGTGATATGGGGCGCGCCTTTTTGCTGGGAGTGGATTTTAAGGCATACCGTCAAATGTTTCCCGATAACTTCGACATTATTGAAGGCAGGTTTCCTAAAAACAGTGAGCGCGGCGTTTTGATTCCGGCCTTTGCCCGTAAAGAGTGCTATGATTTTATGAACATCTGGCTTTTGCCGGAAGGCGGCAAGGTTATCGATAGTAACCTTACTCCCGAGGCTAAAGAGAATAAAAAAGACCTGATCTTAAAAGATCAGGAAGTATTTATGGGCGCGCGCGACGATAACGCCACGGCGGATGTGCGGGTGGGCATAAAAGGGATCATCAAGTACAAGGCTTTAAACGCATTCTGGGGCCATTTTATGATCTTGGATATCGAATCCTACCGGGAGGATTTAGGTTATTTTTCAGCTTATGAGAAGACCGAAAGTGTGCCCAAGGAGAGCCAGGCATTATTGAATTTGGATAATAGTAATTTGGAAAACATGTTCAGCGAAAGCGCGGTGGTCGTTGCCGATAAAAAAAGGGAGGAGATAAAGAGCCTTAAACCGGCGGTAAGAGTAAATATTGCGCCGCTCAATCTGGACGCCGGGGCGTATAACCTGGTCTTTATTAAATTATGGAACGGCGCGAACTTGGACAAAAAAGCGGCTCTGCTCAATAAAAAGTTAAAAGAAAAAAATTTAGATGTACGGGTAGTGACCTGGAAAAAAGGTTCCGGCGTGATCGGCAGCCTTGCGGTGATCATTAAGGGTATTTTGTTCGGGTTTGTTGTTTTTTTATTTTTAGTGGCGGTGATCATTATCGTAAATACTTTAAGCATGGCGGCCTTAGAGAGGGTTCCGGAGATCGGGATGATGCGGGCAGTCGGAGCGCAAAAAAGTTTTGTTCGCAATATGTTTGTTGCCGAGACGTCAGTTTTGGCCGGTATCTTCGGCGGGTTAGGAATAATTTTGGGGGCGGTTACGGTTTTTGTCCTGCCCGCGTTTCATATTACGACGCAAAACGATATGCTTCAGTTGCTCTACGGCGGTGATGTTCTAAACCCGATCCTTAACACAGGAGATATTTTTCTGGCAATCGGGCAATTGGCGCTGGTTACAGCTGCTTCGGTAATCTATCCGGTGCACATTGCAAAAAATATTACCCCGCTCGATGCGGTAGTAAGAGATTAAAGCGACTATGAATTTTATTTTAATGATCAGTTTACGTAATTTGTTACGCCAGAAAAAAAGGAACATTCTTCTAGGCACATCGATTGCTTTCGGCGTGATGATCCTCGTTGCGGCCAATTCGTTTTCCCACGGTATTTCCGATGTGATGTTTAACCGGGTGATGCGCTATGTCGCCGGCCAAGTCTCGATCACCACCTTCGAAAAAAATATGATCAGCTGCCAGATCTTTCGCGACAAAAATCGTCTTATGGATATTGTTAACCGTAACAGCCAGGGGATAACGCGTACCGATGAAGCGGTAGGCACAGTGTGTCGGGCGATCGGTAACGGTAAATCGGAAAATGTAGTCGTTATTGGTTTAGATACGCGCCAGAAAGTTACTGCTAAAACTTTAAAAGAGTTCGAGGAGTCGTTTAAGATTGTTGACGGCTCCTTTGTCGAATTAAAAAATCCCAAGATCGAAAATCCGGCGGTCATTTCGACCGACCGCGCCCGCGACCTAAACGTTAAAGTTAACGACATTATTCGGATCCGTTACAAAAATGTTTTCGGCCAGGACCAGGCTGCACGTTTGACTGTAGTCGGAGTGATGAAGATCACCAATATTTTTATGTCCGGGGTGATCTTTGTCGAACTGCAAAACGTTAAAGCCCTTTTAGGCTATGAGCCGTGGGAAGTCGGAGGCTTGAATTTTACCATTAATGATCCCAAGCGTAATGCGGTACGGATCGCCGACCGCTTGCACGCGGCGCTTAACCCCGGCCTTGCCGAGATCGTTGCTTCCTTGAACTTCAAAGAAAAACATGCGCAGGCAAGTGTTTTTGGTTTTTTTAATAATGACGAGATAAAGAAGAAGATAAGCGATCATGTTGCTTTTTCTTTCCCGCCGGATAAAGACACCTTAAGCAAAAAAGGTGTTTTGGTCACGTTCGATCTGGCCAATAAGCTGGGTGTTACAGCCGGTGATAAGATAGAGTTCAGTTATAAAAATAAATTCGGCAATAAAATCACAAAGATGGAATATGCGGTTACCGCGGTCATACAGCCTAAAAAATGCTTGGATGCAGACGTGGTGCTGATGAATGAGAATATTTTTTATCCTTTATTTTATGAAAATCTTCCCCCGAGCCCGGTAAAATCATCCGGCGCGTATATTCCGCAAAAATCCGACCCGCTTTATGAATCACTGGCTCCGGAATGGATCTTGCTGCCGCGTACACGGACCACCGATGATTTTCAGAAAAAATTACATCAGCTTACTTCGAAAAAATGGAAGGCCGCGGTAGTGGACGTGGCGACGATGTATGAGAGCGCCAGCGATATTCTAAAATTTGAGAGTGCCTTAAATATCATTACTCTGGTCGCGGTATTGATCCTATTTTTTATTATCGTGGTGGGCGTTGTCAACACGCTGCGCATGACGATACGCGAGCGCACCCGGGAGATCGGTACGATGCGGGCGATCGGGATGCAGCAGCGCGATGTACGCAACGCGTTTCTTTTAGAAATCATGTTTCTTACTTTTTTCGCTTCGCTGGTGGGCATTGCGATGGCCTTTGCAGCGATGTGGGGAGTTTCCCGCTTAAGCTTCGATGTGATCGATAATCCTTTAGGGATGCTTCTTGTCGACAGCCATATTTATTTTCTGCCCACTGCGCTGGGCGTATTCTTTAATGTAATGTTGATTATGGCGATCGCATTTATTACCGCTTATTTTCCCGCCCGGCGCGCCGCCGCGTTAAAAGCCGCCGAAGCACTGAGGCATTATGAGTAAGATGAAAACTTTATTGGTTTTAGCGATTTTTTCCGGTGTTATCTTTTCGGCACGTGCCGAAGTGACGATCGAAGAGCTTTTGGAAAAGATCCAGCAGAATATGGATTTGACTACCGATGTCAGCGCGCGCGTTACCTTTACACAACAAAAAGTCGACCAGGGGACCAAGACGATCGATTCGATCTATTACCGCCGGGATCACGACGATTCGTTCTTGATCGTGATGGTCGCGCCGGAAAACGAAAAAGGTAACGGCTATTTACGCGTGGGGGATAATTTCTGGATGTACCGGATCAATACCCGCACTTTTCAACATATTAACCGCGACGAAAATATCGGCGGTACCGACGCCAAGGGGAGTAATTTCGAAAAACGTAAATTACCGGAACTATATGAAGGGGTAAAAGACGCATTCGGTAAAGAGGTAGTGACTGAGACGATGCTGGGTAAAGTGCCGGTATATGAATTTGAGGTAAAGGCCAAAGTTAACGATGTCGATTACCCTAAAAAGACTTATTGGATCACCAAAGATAATTATCTTCCCTTGAAAGAGCAGAATTTTTCTTCTTCCAACACCCTGATGCTTACCGCCTATTTTCGTAAGTACGCTACCATGAACGGCAAGTTTGTGCCGGTTGAACATCTTTATATCGACGAATTCGAGAAAGGCAACAAGACGGTCGTCGAGATATCCGATATCAAGACCGATCGGTTAAGCGATGATATTTTTACTAAAGCTTATTTGGAGAATTTGAGCAAATGAGAAGCGGCGCTCTCGCCTCAAATGTTTTTTCTCGTCGGACGCGAAACGTTCCGTTTCTACGCGCGCGGCTGCGCAAGGCGCTAGTCCGCATGCTCGAAAAAACACTTGAGGCTGCGCGCCCGATCGTTGTTCTTGGCTTATTTTCGTCGATTGTTTTTTATGCTTACGCTCAAACTCCCGTCGACGAAAATGCGATGTTTTCCGATACCCAAAACATCATTCAAAAAGCCGGTCCCGGCGACAAACCCGCCACGGCGGCATTAAAGCCCAACTCTTTTGGCCTATCGGGAGAGCTTTCAAGTATCAGCATCCTTACGCTGGGGCGCGATTACGTAATGCACGGCGACAACGACAATAGCCATCAGAATATCGCCCTGGGCAGCCTCTTAGTCGATGCCCGTTACCAGAGCGTTTATAAATTTTTTGCCAATCTGGAAACGCAGCATACCTGGGAGAATAACGATTCGCAGTTACATTTGCGTGAGTGTTTTGTCGATACACCGATCGAAAATAAAGTTTATTTGCGCTGGGGCAGGCAAGTTTTGCAATGGGGTCGGTGTTATTTGTGGAACCCTACGGATTTAATCAATGTGGATAAAAAGACTTTTATACAGAGGATCGGCTCGCGCGACGGCGTCTATGGTGTAAAGATGCATATTCCCGTGGGGACAAAATTTAATTTTTACGGGTTTTTTGACACCGGCGGCCAGGATTTCGATGCCGAAAAAATGGGCGGTGCGCTTAAATTCGAGCTTCTCTTGGGTGGTACCGAGATGGCTTTTTCTTTTTGGGATAAAGATAAGAATCTTCCGGTTTATGGCTATGATTTTTCCAGCAAAATGTTCAACGTCGACCTTACCGGTGAGCTTAGCGAGTCAAAGGGGTTTACCCGGAATATGATGCGTGAAGAGGGTGATATTTTGTCGATGGATAAAGATCGGGGCGAGTGGATCACCCGCGCCAGCCTTGACCTGGGAAAAAATTTTCATTTTAATAATCAGGCGAACAAGATCAATGTAACTGCCGAAGCTTTTTATAACGGCGCCGGGTACAGCAAGAATATTTTTAAAGACCAGTCGCTTTACCTGTATCAAGATCCGCTTAGCGCCGGCGGTACGACGATTGCAGCCGGAGACAAAAAGACCTTTTTTTTCGGCCACGATCTTTATGAGGTCAATTATTACGGTAAATATTACGCGGCCATTTTTACTACGGTAAATAATTTTTTTACCAGCGATTATACTTTTTCGGCGAATTGGATCGAGAACCTATGCGACAAATCCGGGATCCTTTCCCTGGACCTGAAATATCAAAATATTAAGGATTGGTATGTCGATGTCGTTGCCTATACTTTTTTAGGCGATAAAAACTGCGAATATACCTTTTTAAATCAGGCAGTCAGTTTCCAGCTTACCCTGGGGTGGAAGTTTTAATGAGGCTTGGCTGAGTCAACGAGCGTAGCGAGGAGGATGAAGCCGTAGCCGAATTATCCCCGCGAGGGGATAGCGATTGGGTAATGGGAAAATTCCCTTGCCTAAGCTAAGGTCTATGTTATAATTTTCCCTGTTTTGGTGCGCTCTTTGTGATAATTTAAATTTGTTTTTATATGCCGAGGTAGCTCAGGTGGTAGAGCGAGGGACTGAAAATCCCTGCGTCGGGGGTTCAACTCCCTCCCTCGGCATTTTTTCATTTCGTCGGTCGTTGGGCCCCATCTGAGGCGGCATAGGCTTTGTCTGACGGCAAAGTTTGGGCACAACTCCCTCCCTCGGCATTTTTTATTTTTTAAGCCCCCTTCGCTGCCGGTTATCCCGCCTTAAGCCGACACGTTGTATTAAGAAATGGTGTGTGATTTTGCCAACAGAATTGTATGCCGGGCGTTTGTTTGGCGTGGTAAAATATATTTTATGATTAATAAATACTACAATTATAGTTTGCTTTGTTTTTTTCTACCGTTTCCAATTTTTTGGGGATTAAATTATTTTTTTATGTTTTTACATAACCATAATACCGCCGACATGATGCCGGTGAATACTTGGATGTTTTTTACTTATCTTGGATGTACAGTTTTATTCTGGGCGCTTATATGTTTTTTCTTGATCAAATCTAAGGGGCTATCGCTAAAGTGGTTAACCATGGCGTTGCTTGGCCAACTTGGGTTAATCGTTTTGGTTTTACTGGGTGATAAAACAATTGTATCGCCGCCGCCAAGAAGACGGATTTTTCTACGTATATTTGGTGAGATTGCTTTTTTTATCGGGATAATATTTGTTTCATGGCTACTCACTGGCTGGATCGAGGATTTACAAAATATTGTCGGAGCGCGCCAGCATCATTTATCTTTGGAGGAATATATTAAACAGTACATCGCTTCAAACAATATGAATACGATGAATGATATATGGCTTTTTCTTACGGCTTTTACCTTTTTATATTTGATCCGCCCCAGAGTATTAAACTTTTTGTTGCGTTTAACCGGTGAATAGCCTTGCACGCTAATCGAAATCCAGGACAGCTTTTTATCGGTTTCCCCGCGGTTGAAAAGTTAAAATAACGTAGTAAAATAAAGAAGCTATGAATGAACAAACAAGAAATATATTCTTGGGGGCGGGCGCAGGCATCATTGTCGGAATCATTGTTATAGCAAGCGTGGTGTCTGCAGGTATCTCTCAACTTAAAGCAGAGGGCCGGTGGGGGCGCAAGTTCGATGAGACGGAAAAAAAGAGCGCAGCATTAGAGAAGGAATTATCAACGCTCGCAGAGAGCCACAGCCTGGTGCCGTACCGGCCGTCTTCTGTTCATTATTCCTCAACGCCCGCAGAAGATTTGAATAAGGTGTATACTTTAGAAGTAGGATCAACGCCGGTATTGGGAAAGGCGGACGCTCCGGTTACGATCACCATGTTCGTAGACCTTGAATGCCCTTTCTGCGCGCAGTTTTATGGGCCGATAAAAGAAGTGTTGAACGCGTATCCCGGTAAAGTGAGATTTATGATCAAAAATTTTCCGCTGCCTTTTCATCGTAACGCGATTCCTGCGGCGAAGGCCGCTTTGGCAGCAGACTTGCAGGGCAAGTACTTTGAGATGGTCGATCTCCTCTTAAAGAATAAGGCCCAGGTGCCGGAGAGTAAGCTGAAAGAATATGCTAAAACATTAGGGTTGGATGAAAAAAAGTTTTTGGAAAACCTAAAGAGTAAGGATACGGAATTTGAGAAGCAGATCGCTCACGATATGAGTTTGGGCCAGCGTTCAGATGTTGATGGAACGCCGGCATTTTTTTTGAATGGGAAGAAGACTAAAGCCTACGACCTCAACTCGTGGAAAGCCGAAATTGATAAGATTTTAAGCAGCAAACAGTAAGCTGCCGGCATGAGAAAAAGTTTAATATTCTTAATTTTTTCCGTAATTTTATTGTTGGCAAATAATAATTTTGTTTTTGCCGAACTGGCCGCCTGTGGGTGTTATTGCGGTAAAGTTATTCGTCCGCCATGCAGCGATGATGCCTGCAAACAGGCTTGTGGCTGGCAAGAGCCTGCCCAAACTCAATCTTATTCTCAACCGGCCTATGATTACCAGGCCGAGCAACAGCGCGAGGAAGAAGCCGAAAGAGAAAGGCAGGCAGAGCGCAAAGCGCAGGCCGAAAGAGAAGCCGAAGAACATAGGTTAAAACAGGAAGAGTTTGAAAAGAATAAACAAGATGCTTTAAACAGCATGAAGGGTATTTCCGAGAATGAATTGGGGCTAAAAGGCGTAAGTACGGACAATGAGCTGGGCTTAAAAGGTGCAGGCGATACGGGATCGTCAGGGTTGGGCCTAAAGACGCTTTTTGAAAAGCCAATCGGCGAGGCCCCGGCGGTAGATGTAGAGAAAGAGCGGATAAGGCTGGTCCGCGAAGATACAAAGGCATACAAGAGCCAGCTGCAAAAGCTCATGGCTGAAACCGACCAGATGAAGGTGCCGCCTCCGGCGGTTTATGGCCATATTCATGAAGGCGTAATCCTTGGGCTTTTCAGCCCCAATGAAAGCGATTTATTTGGGGTTCAAAGCCCTTTTAGCGGGAAAAAATACCGCGATGGGGAGGTTTTCGCTACTACAAATGTTGAGGATGGCAGCGAAGTGGTTAGAGGCATATTGGATAATCACCATATGGGTGAATATACGCTGAATACGCCGTATGGCAAAGAGCTGGTAGAAAAACTTAACGGCAAACGATTTGACCGGCTTGTTGCGCATAGCAATGGCGCAACCATCGCCGAAGCCTTGATAAGGAAAGGGGTTATTAGTGTTGATGAATTAAATATTGTCGGCGGCGACCGCTCCCTGATAAATAAATGGGGGCTTCAGGAGTTGATCGATTCCGGTAAAGTAAAAAGGGTCGTGGTGTGGGTAAACCCGGGAGATGTTATTCCTCCAGGAAGCTCTTGCGTATTGCCGACGCCGCTTAAGGCAACCGGCTCGATTCCCCTCGAGGCGAGCGCCGCCCATTTCGCCAGGCGTCTGACCTCCTGGCATATGCCGCAAGCAGAGGTAGAATACCGTATCCTTGAGGGCGCACAATATAAAGGCCAGGAAGCTCATCTGGATAAAACATTGTTTGATGCGCATAGCTTAAAAGACGCGTATTTGTATAATATAAAAAAGTACTTTGATGCAAAAAAGGAGGCAAAGAATGAGAAAGACAATAAATAAGGTAGTGCCGTTATTCTTTAGTGCGGTCTTTTTTTTATTTTTTTCCGGTATGGTTTATGCGGGAAGCCAGCAGGAAACTTTAAGCCAATATATTTCCGATCTCCAAAAAAATCCCGACGACAATGCTCAGCGTGCAAAGATCATCAAATTGGCGCAGGAGATGAAGCCCGCGCCGGCTGTTCCCGCTGAGGCAGAGAAGTTCAATGATCGCGGGGAATATGCCGCGAAAACTGCTAAATCAGAGGCAGATTTTGCCGATGCCGCTAAAGAATACGAAAAAGCACTGCTGATCGCTCCCTGGATTGCGGAGGATTATTGTAATCTGGGTATTCTTCAGGAGAAATCTAACCAGCCGCAAAAGGCCATAGAGAGCTTGAACTTATATTTGTTGGCCGCGCCCAATGCTAAAGATGCCAGAGAGGTGCGTAAGCGTATTGCCGGCCTGGAGTATGCCGCAGAAAAATCCGCCAAGCAATCCAACTTTGAAGCCGCAGGGTGGATTAAGGATTTAGACGGTAGAAGATATACGTTATCGTTGGGTTATGGACAAACCGGGGTAATGGATATAAAGGGTAAGGTTATCGTGGCTGGCAATATTATGCCGGATGGAGGATACAGCGAAATATTTCGTATTGAAGTAGCGGGGCGTCAAAGTCCTATGCCTATCGATAGTAATAGTCCGGCTGCCAGGCTAGGGCTCATTGAATCGACTTTAATCATCAGCGAAGATGGCAACAAGATAATTGAGCGCAGTCGGTATAAAAATGGGGATGTGCATGAGCAGGTTTATCTCTGGCAAAAATAGGGGGTACTATGCGGTTTAAAAAAATATCTGCGTATTTATTTTTTGCGGTTATATTTCTTTTATCTTTTTTCGGCGTTGCTCAGGCAGGAAGCCAGCAGGAAACTTTAAGCCAATATATTTCCGATCTCCAAAAAAATCCCGCCGATAACGCCCTGCGGGAAAAGATCATCAAGCTCGTGCTTACGGCCAATCCAAAGCCCACAACGCCGCAAGAGGCGGTGACGCATGAGGGCGCCGCAGAATTTGCCATAAGACACGCGAAAACAAGCGCGGATTTTGCCGACGCGGCAAAAGAATATGAGCAGGCGCTGCTTGCGGCCCCCTGGCTCGCGGCAGATTATTTTAACTGCGCCGTTGCGTATGAAAAATCCGAACAATACTCTGCGGCGGTAAAGAATTTCAATTTTTATTTGATCGCCGCTCCGGGCGCAAAAGACACCAATGATGTGCTTAAACGCATCGGCGGCCTGGAATACGCGGCAAAAAAATCTGCCAAGGAATCCGTTTCAGCGGCGCCGGAGCAGAAGCAGAGTGAAGATTGGCTGGCGAAGTTAGACGGCCGCCGGTATATTTGCGCGTATGATGGCGGAACTTCCGGGGTCATAGATATAAAGGGTAATGTGTTTGTCGTAGGATCGCTCGTCGGGCAATCAGATTATCAGGAGACCAATCGCTTTGAGATCCATGGCCGCGAGTCGGCTTATCCGATGCCTAAGCCGCAAACGAATATTGCGCCGGCCTGGGCGGTAGAGACTACTTTTATCATCAGTGAAGACGGCGCCCGGATAACCATGCGCGTTAAATTTAACGACGGAGATATGCGCGATTATGTTTATCTTTGGAAGTAAGGAGGCAGACTATGCGAAAGATGATAAATAAAGGAATGCCGTTATTCTTCTCTGCCGTTGCGTTAATTTTGGTTTTTACGGCGCATGCGCAAGCCAACGATAAAACTTTTCAGCAGGCCGTGGCCGAGTACCAAAAGTCGCCAGATCAAGAGAATGCGGACAAGGTGATTAAAATGGCCGCGGCGATGAACAAATTACCGGCAGTGCCCGAAGAGGCCAGAGAGCACTTTATTAAAGGCGCTACCTTATTTAAAGATGCCAAAAGCCCGGAAGATTTTACTCTTGTTATTAATGAGTTTAAGCAGGCGGTTCATCTTGCGCCCGGGTGGCCGCAGGCGCGTTACAATTATGCCTTGGCGTATGAAGCCGCCGGCAAATATGATTCAGCCGTAAAAAATCTTAAGCATTACCTTTTGTTTAATCTCCCCGAGACCGAGGCGCGCGCGGTGCAGGATAAGATATATGGCTTAGAGGCGAAGGCAGAAAAAGTCAAAGCCGGAGGGGATGCAAAATCTGTTTCTTCGAGCAGTACGAATTCCGCCGATGATTGGCTTAAAAAATTGGATGGGGCCAGGTTTGTTTATGACGAGGTTTCGCCGGTCCAGATCATTGAGATCAAGGGCGGGATGTTGATAAGGTCAAAAGGCCCAAGCCCGGATTTTGGCCCCGGCAAAGAATTCGGCCGCTGGGCGATTCAAAGCCATATTGTCGATGTTCCCAGTATGGCCAGCGTTTATACGATCAGCGATGACGGCGAATCGGTGAAGGAAGCTCATCCCACCGATCAGTATAATCCGCCTTTTAATTTTCACCGGAGCAGGTAAAAAAGGAGTGCGATTGATATATGGTGAAAGCCAAATCTTTATTTTTGGGCGCGATTTTATTTTTGTCCTTTTCCGGCATTGCCCAGGCAGGAACTCCTCAGGAAACTTTAAGCCAGTATATTTCCGATCTTCAAAAAAATCCCGACGACAACGCTCTTCGTGAAAAGATCATTAAACTGGCTCAGGAGATGAAGCCCGTGCCTAAAGTTCCCAACGAAGTCGACGAATTGGTGGGTAAGGCGACTTATGCCGTAAAAAATGCCAAAAGCGAAGCGGATTTTTCCGATGCGGTAGACGCGTATCAAAAAGTTTTACTTATCGCGCCGTGGGTACCGGAATATTATTATAATCTGGGAGCCGTGCAGGAAAAGGCCGGAAAATTTAAAGAAGCAGTAGTAAGCCTTGAGCTTTACTTGTTGGCTGTTCCTGATGCCAAGGACGCCAAAGAAGTTCGCGAACATATCGGTGGGCTTAAATATGCCGCCCGAAAGGCAACAAAGGAATCCAGCCCGGAGGCAGTTGTTGCTCAGGAGCAAAATAAGTCTGATGATTGGCTCAAGAAGATTGATGGCAGGCGGTACAGATGGACGGCCCCGAATGGGAATGATGGGGTAATAGACGTGAAAGGCAAAATTCTCGTGGAGGGGGGTTTTGACGCAGATGGCGGTTATCAAGAAACAGGGCGCTTTGAAATTACGGGCCGTGAGTTTACCGTATTGTTTCCCGCCGAGTTTCAGCGTAAATTTGGGCGAGTAGACCATACTTTCATAATCAGTGAAGACGGTTACAAAATAGCTGAGCGTACCCGATTTAGTGACGGGGATTCCCGCGAATATATTTACCTCTGGCAAAGATAAAGGGTTACCATGATGAAATTTAAAATGTTATTTGTGTTCTTGCCTGTTGGCGCGATGTTTTTTGTATCTTTTCCAAGCCATGCCCAATCGTTAAGTTCGCAGGAAACGCTCAATCAGTATGTCGCAGATCTTCAAAAGAATCCCGATGATCAAGCCCTGCGCGAAAATATTATTAAGCTCGTGGTTACGATAAATCCAAAACCCATAACGCCTCAAGGGGCGGTGATGCATGAGGGTGCGGCAGAGTTTGCTATCAAGCATGCTAAAACAGCGGCGGATTTTGCCGATGCGGCAAAAGAATATGAGCAGGCTCTCCTTTCGGCGCCCTGGTCGGCACAGGATTATTTTAATTGCGGCGTAGCTTATGAAAAAGCCGAGCAGTACGACGCGGCGGTCAAGAATTTCAACCTCTACCTGGTTGCTGCTCCGGGCGCTAAGGATACCAACGATGTGCTTAAACGTATCGGCGGTTTGGAGTATGCGGCGAACAAGGCGGCTAAAGAATCGAGCCCCGAAGCCGTAGCGGCAAAACAAGAGACGGATTACGCGCAGTGGTTGAAAAATTTAGATGGTGCGCGCTACACTGGGCCGTATATCGTCAGCGATCAACAGTACGAGGATGAGTTGACCGTTCGGGGGGCGATCATGAATTGGCGGCAACGTGTCACTGTTTATGGGCAGAACGCGGTACAGGAAGTGCCTGTCGGCCAATGGTACGATATGGCGCAATGGGGCGGCGGCCAAATGCAAATCGTTGGGCGGGAGGCGAAGCGCTCTTTAGAGGGAATCGGCGTCGTTGACACCTTCACGATCAGCAAAGACGGTAAAAGCATTGCTCATGTTACGGGCGGCAAAACCTTTACCTGCTATCGACAATAGCTTACCAAGAAACAATTGGCTTTCTTCATCGCCTGGGAGTATACTTTTTCTATAATGACAGGCAAACCCAAAGAAGAGCCGGCCAAAGAAGTAAAGCTTTTGCGAGAGCGGGTATCCGAGCTTGAAAAGTTGTATGCCGAGCTTAAAGTGGAGCATCGGCATGCTGAACGTTTTGAGGCGGTGGTGCGTGACTCCAACGATTCGATCATTATCCAGGATATTGACGGCCGGATCACAGCTTGGAACCGCGGCGCGCAGCTGATGTACGGTTATACGGAGAGCGAGGCGTTGGGGATGGGTATTGAGCGCCTTACTCCCGCCGCCAAGGTGCCGGAGC
>Ga0265316_10001647_pt1 | contig 23783 bp, 16 predicted proteins | sample 4522metaG_FD_202092 | JGI IMG/M metagenome (GOLD analysis project Ga0265316, IMG submission 202092) | Rhizosphere microbial communities from Carex aquatilis grown in University of Washington, Seatle, WA, United States - 4-5-22 metaG | ecosystem: Host-associated > Plants > Roots > Rhizosphere >... | reverse complement strand
CAGATTCGCGACGGCCCCTGGCGCATCGCCCGATTCCACCAGCGCCCAAGGCGGGTCGGCGAGAACGAGATCGAAGGGGGCGCGGCGCGCGAGCCGTCCCACCGCCCGCTCGACGACGGCGGCAACGACGAGCGTCCGGCCTTCGAGACCCAGAGCCGTCACGTTCGCACGGAGGGCCGACAGGGCTTCGCGCGACGATTCGACGAACGTCGCGTGCGCCGCGCCTCGCGAAAGCGCCTCGAGCCCGAGCGCCCCCGTCCCCGCGTAGAGGTCGAGAACGCGCGCCCCAGCGACCGCGTTTCTTGCGGAGAGCGTACCGAAGAGCGCCTCGCGCACGCGGTCGGACGTGGGGCGGGTCGCCGTGCCCGCCGGCGCCCGGAGAGAGCGCGAGCGATAAATTCCTGCGGTGATGCGCATGATGTGGGTCTTCAGGGCACGAACGGCAGGTCTCTTTTGCCGAGTGCCCCGTGGGGGCGCTAGGCTTTTCTCGCATGCCCAGGTCGATCGCGCTGACCCTCGGAGTTTTCGTGTCGTTTGCCTGGTGTCTCGCCGCCCGCACGGCGCAAGCGGATCCCCCAACCGCCAAGACCGTGCCGGTGTACGTGCTGGCCATCTGGACGGAAGACGCCGACGACCAGGCCGAAGCCCTGACCCGAGCGCTGCGATGGCGCGTACAGCAAGCTCCGGGGTGGTCGCTGCTCGAAACGAGTCAGTCGTTCGAGACGCTCGCGATTGCGCTCAAGTGCCCGGCCACGCCGGACGCGGCCTGCCTGCAGCGGATCGCCGACCAGCTCAAAGCCGACCACTACATCTGGGGGACGATGGAGCGACGCCGCAGCGTCCCGGGACAGGTGGAGACCGAGGTCCACCTCTGGTCGCGAGGCCAGCCCAGCGTCAGCGCGCACGAAACGTTCGCCGATTCGCTGAGAGACGCGAGTGACGGTTCGACGCGAGGCATCGCGACGCGTCTCTTCGGCGCGCTGACCGGGGCCGAGCCATCGGTTGCGCCCCCCCCGAGCCCAATAGCGGCCCCGGAGCCTGCGGAATCGCGGCGCGCACCGGAGCCGCCCAGCGCTCCCTCCGGTGGGGGGTCATTTCCCGGGCGGTCCGCGCTCGCGTACACCGCTCTCGCTTTGGGGGCGGGGTTTCTCGCGGTGGGGGGCGCCGAGGCGGCGGATTGGCTCGGCGACAGCACCGGCAGCACGAACGATCGGCAGCAGATACCGAGGAGCGTCACCGACGTCTGCGCGGATATGACGCGCCCTCAATCGCTCGACGCGTGCACCAAAGGCAAGGACGCCGTGACTGCCTCGACCCTTGCATGGATTTTCTCCGGCGTCGGCGCCGTGCTCGCGGGTACGGGGGTTGTGCTGCTCGCCACCGACCACCACTCGACCGAAGCGGAAAGCCGGGAAGGCCCGCGCACGGCGACGAAGGCCCGATTCGAGCTGCTGCCGGCGATCGAGCCGCGATCCGGCTCGCTCGACGTGCGAGTCAGGTTCTGACCCGCAGCACGTCGTCGAGGGCGTAGGGACCGGGCGGACGCCCGGCGATCCACCGAGCGGCGCGGAGCGCACCGTGGGCGAACACGTTGCGGCTCGTGGCCCGGTGCGCGAGCTCGATCCGCTCGGAGCCGCCCACCAGGTGGACGACGTGGTCGCCGATGACGTCGCCCCCGCGGAGCGCGTGCATCCCGATCTCGTCGGATCCTCGTGGACCCGGCTTGCCTTGCCGCCCGTGCACCATGCGCGCGGCTGGCCGGACGCCCTGCACCGCCTCGAACAAGCGCAGCGCGGTCCCGCTCGGCGCGTCCAGCTTGGCGCGGTGATGGGTCTCGACGATCTCGACGTCCCAGTCCGGGAGTGCGGCGACGGCCTGCGCCACGAGTCGTTGGAGCACATGGACGCCGGCGCTCATGTTCGGCTCCCAGAGGACGGCCACCCGCTTCGACGCGCGATCGAGTGCGCTGCGCGCATCCTCGCCGAGGCCGGTCGTGCCGCTCACGATGGCAGTGCCCGCCGCCGGCGCGATGGCCGCCAGCGCAAGCGTGGCGCTCGGGGCGGAAAAATCGATGACCACGTCGGCTCGCGCGTGTTCGACTGCTTCGAGCCCGTCGACGACGCACGTTCCGATTGGACCGATTCCCGCGAGCTCCCCCGCGTCGCGCCCCACATCGGTGGTGCCGATCGCGCACACGATTTCCATCCCGCTGGCGGTCGCCAGCGCCACGACGGCCCTCCCCATGCGTCCGCTCGCACCCACGACCGCCAGGCGCATCAGCTTTGCCCCCGCGCGTAGGTCTCCAAGGCCCCCGCGACCGCCTTGCGCGTCGCTTCGGTGCAAGGGGCGAGCGGTGGACGCACGACGTCCGCCGAGAGCCGGCGCATCGCCAGCGCGGCTTTGATTGGCGCGGGACTCGCCTCGATGAACATCGCCTCGTGCACGGGCAAGAGCGCGAGGTGCGCGCGCCGCGCCTCCTCCGCGCCCCCGTCGAGGGCAAGTCTCGTCGCGCGGACCGTCTCGGCCGGAAGAAGATTGGAGGTGACGCTGATGACGCCCTTGGCGCCCACCGCGATCATCGGCAGCGTCAGCGCGTCGTCGCCGCTGAGTACGGTCACCCGCGAACCCATGGTTTGCACGATCTTCTGCGCGCGAAGAACGTTCCCCGTCGCCTCCTTGATCGCGACGACGTTCGGGGCGGTCTCCGCGATTCGCGCGAACGTCTCGGGAGCGAGGTCTTGGCCGGTGCGGGCCGGGATATTGTAGATGACGAGGGGCACCCGCACACTCTTGGCGACTTCGACGAAGTGACGATAGAGCCCTTCTTGCGTGGGCCTGTTGTAGTAGGGCACGACGACCATCACAGCGTCGGCGCCCGCGCGCGCCGCGTGCTGGGAAAGCGCGATTGCCTCGCGTGTGGAGTTCGATCCGGTACCCGCGATGACCTGAACGCGGCCCTTGACGCGCGAGACCGTTCGCTCGACGACCTGCGCGTGCTCTTCGTGGCTGAGCGTGGGGCTTTCGCCCGTCGTCCCGCAGGGTACGACCCCGCTCACGCCGCCGGCAATCTGCGCTTCGAGCAGTCCATCGAAGGCGTCCCAGTCGATCGGTTGTTCGGCCTCATCGCGAAACGGGGTGACGAGCGCTGTGTACGTACCTTGGATTCGGAGCACCACGGCAGCGACACTAGCATCCTTGAGGGTCAGGCATCGAAGGGCGAGCGGAGCTCGTCCCCGGTGAGCGGCGTCAGAAAGTTGTCGCGACTGCGGACGTCGTCGAGCCAGGCCGAGTCGGCTCCCTCGATGATCCCGGTTTCGACCAGATGGCCGAGATGCCGCAGGCGGTGCACGTGGGCTCGGATGCGGGCCTCCGCGTAGCGCGCGACCGTCCCCATCTTCAGGATGAACGCCCAGTCGCTCGACTGGAGGAGCAGGAGCTCGCGGATCAGCTGATCGAGCGCCTCGCCCCGGCGCCCTGCGGCATTCCTGAATTTGTTCACCAGCCAATGGGCATATCGCGTGGCGTGGTGCACGTGGCGCCAAGTCCACGCCGCCTCTGGGCCGACCCACACTTCGCCGTAGCCCCCTGCTCCCCACGAGCTCGCGCTGGGCGTCGCCTGAACCGAGACGGGATGTCTATCGAGGTACCCCCGCAGCGTGATGGCTTCGAGCTCGCCCGCCGTGTTGGGCAGTCTGCGAAAGACCGCTTCGAGGAACATCGGGCCTTCGAACCACCAGTGACCGTAAAGCTCCGCGTCGTACGGCGCGACGATGATGGGCGGAACCGGCATCGCGCCGGCGCGTGCCTTGGCCTGCTCGATTCGCTCGGCGACGAAGTCGGCCGCGTGCTCGCGCGCTTTCTCCGCGGCCACGCCGGGCTGGTATGGTTGCTTCTCGGCGTCCTTGCCCGTGATTCGGTAATATTTCAGCCCCGTCATCAGGCGCGAGCCGTCCGACGCGATCTCGCCCATGAGCTCCGTTTCCGGTAGGTCGAAACCGATGTCGCGGTAGAATTCTCGATAATACGCGTCGCCCGGATAGCCCTCGTCGCGCGACCAGACCTGGCGGCTCGACTCGACGTCGCGGCCGAAGAAGGCGACGCCGCTCGGGCTGGCGACGGGGGCGTGGACGCCGAACGGGGGGCGCGGGCGGGCGTTGGTGATCCCGTGCGTATCGACGATGGTGAAGCGAATGCCGGCCTTCGCGATTTCGTCGTCGAAGCTCGGATGGTAGGCGCACTCGGCAAGCCACGCGCCTGCCGGCGTGCGCCCGACGATCCGTTCGAAGCCGCGGACTCCGAGCACCAGCTGCGCGCGGATTCCTTCCCGGGCCGGGAGCATTCCCGGGAGGTAACAGTGCGTGGCGGAACACGTAAGGAGCTCGAGGCGCCCGGCGTCCCAGTGCCGCACGAGGCCACCAAGGACGTCGCCGCCGTGACGGTCCCAGACCGCGCGCATCCTCGCGAAGTGGTCGCGGTAGAAGGTCGCGATGGGAGCGAAGCGCTCGTCGCCCCAAAGGCGCTTCATCTCGCGCTCGGCGAGGGTCTCAATCCGGGCAAGGTGCTCGTGAAAGCGCTGCCGGAGCAGATCGTCCCGCATCATCGCCGCGAGCGGGGGCGTGACGCTCATCGTGAGCGCGAAGGGGATCCCCTCGGCGGCCATCCGGTCGAACGAGTCGAGGATGGGGAGATAACATTCGACGAGCGCCTCGTAGAACCAGCGCTCTTCGAGGTGGCGCGCGTGCTCAGGATGGCGGACAAAAGGCAAGTGCGCGTGAAGAACGAGGGCCAGATAGTTCGCCATGCGGCTCCGGTGGGGCCGACTAGCACGAAGCTGGGGGCCAAGGTGGCGCGGGTGGGCGCCGCTGCGCCAAGCCCGCGACTTTACAAAGAGGCCGAGGGCCTTTATAGACTTCGGCCCCGATTAACCCCGCCGCCATCCCTTCGGGATGCGGCCCCAAGAGGGACCCATGTACGCCGTGTTCAAGACTGGAAGCAAACAGTACCGAGTGGAGAAGGGCGACAAGCTCCGCGTCGAGAAGCTCGCGGGCGCCATCGGCGACCCGGTGACGTTCGACGACGTGCTGCTCGTGAACGGCGAGGCGCTGCAGCTCGGCAAGCCGACTGTCACCGGCGCCAAGGTCGAAGCCAAGATCGTCAGCCAAGACCTCGGCCCGAAGATCATCATCTTCAAGTTTCGCCGCCGCAAGAACTACCGCCGCAAGCGCGGCCATCGCCAGCCGTTCACTGCCCTCGAGATCACCAACATCGTCGCCTGACGGCGACACCGAGAAAAGCATCATGGCTCACAAAAAAGGTGCAGGCAGCACGCGCAACGGCCGCGACTCGAACTCCCAAAAGCGCGGGGTCAAGGTCTATGGCGGCGAACAAGTCACGGCGGGGAGCATCCTCGTCCGGCAGGTTGGCTCGTCCATCCACGCCGGCCGCAACGTCGGGCTGGGCAAGGACTTCACGCTCTTCGCGCTCGTCGACGGAACCGTGAAATACGAGTGGCGCTCGCGGACGGAGCGCAAAGTCTCCGTATACCCCGCGACGGCTTGATTCGGCCGAGGCTCCTCGCGGTCGACCTCGACGGCACGCTCCTCGACGTGAACGGGCGGCCGCACGCGCACGACGTACGCGCGCTGAAGGCTGCGCTCGCCCGCGGGATTTCCGTCAGCATCATCACGGGGAGGCTTTACTCCGGCACTCGGGGGGTCGCCGAGCTCGTTGGCATTCGCGGCGCCGTTGGGTGTGCCGACGGCAGTCACATCGTCGACGCCGGGGCCCACGCCACGCTTCTTCACATGGGGGTCCGCGGCGCCGAGGCGGGGCTCTTGCGCGACATCTTCGCTCGGGCGGAGGTGACGACGTTCGTCTTTGCCGACGATGCCATCGGCCACGACCCGGCGGGCGCTCCCTTCGTCGAATACGTCAGGACGTGGTCGAAGGACCTGCGACCCGCGACCGACGTCTTCGAGCACGCGCTCTGGGGCAGCGCCGACGGTGTCACAGGGGTCATCGGTCTCGGGCCGCTCGATCGAATCGAAGGGGCCGTCGCGAAGATCGCGAGTCACCTGTCGTCGGTGGCGGTGGTCGCACGCTTCCCGATACGACGAGCGGCGCACGCGGGCGTCTGGGCCGTCATCGTCCGCGCCGCGGGCGGGACCAAGGGGACGGCGCTGCGCTGGATCGCCGAGCGCGAGCGAGTCCGGCTCGAAGACACCGTATGCGTCGGCGACTGGATCAACGACATTTCCATGTTCGAGCTCGCGGGGCGTTCGTTTGCGATGGGTCAGGCGCCCGACGAAGTGAAGGCCAAGGCGACCGACGTGCTGGCCGAGACGGTCGGCGACGGCGGCGGGGTGGCCTGGGCCGTCAAGCAAGCCTTCGGTATCTCGGCCGATTCGCCGTAGCGTCGGGAAACGTGGGCGTCTCGAAGTACCCTTCGCCACCCCGCGTTCCGCCGGCCGTGCAGATGGGGCTTCGGGTGCAAATCGTCCTGGCGCTCGCCGGACTGATGCTGCTCGCGTTCGTTCCGCTGTTCTTCGCGGTGGCCAGCTTGACCCGCGCGACGATGCTCGGCGCGCGCGAGCATGCGGCGCTCGCCCTCGGCCACGCCATCGCCGTCCAAGTCGCCGATGCACGAGCTCGAGGCGGACCGAGCGAGGTGGAGCGTGAGCTCGACGTCTGCGCGCGGTCGGGCGACATCGACGCAGCCTGCGCGTTCGGCGCGGACGGTTCCCGCATCGCGTGCGCCGGGTCGCCCGCAGCGGCCCGCGCGCTGCGCGCCCCACAGGGCCTCGGGGAGTCTGCGGAGATCGCCCGCGGAACGGCCGGGCGGGCCGTCGAAATCGCGACGCACGTGGGAGACCTCTCCGTCGTTACCCGGCTTCGGGCCGAGGGAGCGTCGGACGACGGATCGCGCCTCGTGCGACTCGTCGCGTTCTACATGGCCACCTTTGCCCTCGCGCTGCTCGTCTTCGCGTACTTCGTCCTCACGCGGCTCATCGTCCGCCCAGTCGAGCAGCTCGTGGACGCCGCCGACCGGGTCGCGAACGGAGCCCGGACGCTCCGCGTGCCGAGAATCGGTGCCCGCGAGCTCATCGACCTCGGCGCGAGCGTCCAGGCGATGGCCGAGCGGTTGATTCGCGAGGAAGCGGCCCTCATCCTCAAAGTGGAAGAGCTGACGCAGACGACGACCCGACTCACCCTCGCGCAGGGACAGCTCGTCCGCAGCGAGCGGATGGCGAGCGTGGGCCGCCTCGCAGCTGGGCTCGCGCACGAGATTGGCAACCCAATCGCAGCGCTCATGGGAATGCAAGATCTGCTGCTCGACGGTCAGCTCTCGGCGGAAACGCAGCGAGACTTCCTCCAGCGCATGCGCCGCGAGACCGAACGCATCCACGCCGTCGTTCGGGGGCTGCTCGACTTCGCGAGGCCGGAGGGGGGACCTTCCGAGCGCGACGGACCTGGCACGGCAAGCGTCCTCGGCGTGGTCGAGGACGTGGTCGGTCTCGTGACCCCCCACAAACCGTTTCGCGCGGTGCAGATCGAGACGGACATCGACGCATCGCTCGAGGTCGGGTTCCCGGCCGCACGACTGACGCAGGTGCTGCTCAACATCGTGCTCAACGCGGGCGCGGCGATCGCGGGGGCGGGACGGGGCGGCGGCGGGCGCATCGTCATTCGCGCCAGCGCAGCCGACGGTCAGGTGCGCATCGAAGTCGAGGACGACGGACCCGGAATTGCGGCCGAGGTGCGCGATCGCCTCTTCGAGCCATTTGTCACGACCAAGGGAGTCGGGGAAGGCACGGGGCTGGGCCTCGCCGTGTGCCGCGGACTGGTCGAGTCAGCCGGCGGGGAGATCGGCGCCGACTCGTCGCGAAGCGCCGGAGCGCTCTTTTACGTCGTCCTTCCCTCCCCTGCCGCTGACCGTTCTTGACACTCCGCGCTCCCCGTCCGCACAATCGCACAAACCCGCTCGCTTGCCGGCGGGGCGGAGAAGCCACACGTGCCCAAGACCCTGCTCGCCATCGACGACAGCACCACGATGCGCAAGGTGCTCGAGATCACCTTCGCCGGCGAAGACTTCCGCGTGGTCGCCGCCGAGAGCTCGCAGAAAGCGCTGGCTTGCCTGAGCGAAGGGCCGGTGGCCGCCGTCATCGACGCTGCCCTCGAAGGAGTCGACGGCTACGCTCTCGCCAAGGAGCTCCGGGAGCGCGACCCACGGCTCGCGATCGTCTTGCTGGCCAGCCGGTATAACCCATACGATGCGCAACGCGGGCGGGAAGCGGGCGCGGACGACTACGCCGACAAGCCGTTCGACACCCAGACGCTGATCGACAAGGTCAAGAAGGCGATCGTCACGCGCGAGAACACGAGGCAAGCTCCGGTGGCGGCGCCTCCTGCGCCGGCCCCGCAGGTCGTTTCCCCGATCGGCGCCTTCGACCGAAGCGCGGCTTCGTCTTTCACGGACACGACCCGTGGGCCCGCCGCGCCACCCGTCCCCGCACCGCGCGCGCCGCTGTCCCCGCAGCGCCCGCCCGCGTCGAACCAGCGCACCAGCACCTTGTCGTTCGAAGGGGGGCCCCCGCTCGGGTCGCCCATCGCGCGGACCGCGCCTTCGGGGGCACCGATCGTGCCGCCCCAGCAGGCGCGGGCCGCATCGGCGCCCAACGCGCCGGCGCCGAGTAGCCCCGCCATCGAGCACACGGCGCGAACCGCCGTGCCGCCCCGGCCGCCCGAAGGCGCTCCGGCCGTCAGCTCGTCCGTCAACGGACACCTGGCGAACAAGCTCGGAGAGCTCGGGCTCACGGCTCAGCAGGTCGACGCGGTGCTTGCGCTCTCGCGCGAGGTCATCGAGCGCGTCGTCTGGGAGGTCGTCCCGCAGCTGGCCGAGACCTTGATCAAGGAAGAGATTACGCGCCTGACGAAAGACCCCTGAGATCGGAGACGGGCGGTCCGGCATGGCGCCGGCACGATAGGTGACACGGAGGTGCGTCGACCATGTCGGGCAGCGACGACCCGCTCAAGGCTCTTGCGCGCGCAATCGAGCGCATCGAGGAACTCCTCGAGCGGCTGCCTCTCGACGTCGCCAAAGACGTGCGCTCGCGTATCGCGACATTGCGCACGCTCCTGCTCGACAAGCGCCCGCCCGCACTCGTACTGGTGGGCCGCCGCGGAGCCGGCAAGTCGTCCGTCGTCAACGCGCTCTTCGGCGCGAAGGTGGCCGAGCTCGGACACGTCACGGCCCAGACTGGGCGCGGCCGGTGGTACGATTACACGCGTGAAGGAGGGTCGATGTCGATCCTCGACACGCGCGGACTGCAAGAGGGCGCGCCCCCGGCAGAGCACGACCCGGCCAGGAGTGCGCTCGAGTCCATCGCCGTCGAGCTCCGCATCAAGGCCCCCGATCTCATCGTCTTCATCGCGAAGGCAGCGGACGTCGACGCGGCCATCGACGCGGACCTCGACGCCCTCGAGCATGTCCTCGACGAAGTGCGTCGCGCCCATCGCGTGCAGCCGCCGCTCATCGTGGTCGTCACCCACTGCGACCTGCTCGAGCCGAAGTCGGTCGCGCTTCCCACGGCTTCCGGCCCGGCCTCGACGCAACCGAAAGAGGACATCGACGAAAAGATGCGCAACGTGACGTTGGCCGAACAGGCCATCGCGCGCAGAGTCGACGCCCGGGCCTCGCTCCGAGACCGGCGCGTCACGACCATCGGCGTCTCCGCGTACATGTCCTGGCGGCCGAACGGCTCACTCCGCGCCGACGAACGCTGGCGGATCGACGATCTGGCGGTCGCGCTCTTCCGGCAACTGCCCGACGCGGGACGCGCCGAGCTCGCGCGGGCGACTCGGACGCGGGCTGTACAAGAGGAACTGGCCTCCACCCTGACCAAAGCGACCGCCGCAATCTGCGCGGCGATCGCCGCGGCGCCGATCCCGGTTGCGGACATCGTCCCGCTGACGGCGCTGCAGGCCGGGCTCGTCGCGGGGATCGCCTGGATAGGCGGCCGGTCGATCGACACGCGGGGAACGGCCGAGTTTTTGGGGAGCGTCGGGGCAAACGTGGGAATGGCGTTCGCCCTGCGCGAGGCGGTGCGCGCCCTCCTGAAGATCGTCGCACCCGGCGGCGGCCCGGTCGTTTCGGCGGCGATCGCGTTCAGCGGCACGATGGCGATCGGCGCCGCGGCGCGCGCGTACTACATCCGCGGGCTGTCGATCGAAGACGCCCGCAGGGCCTTCCGCAGGAAGAAGACGGGGGGCTCGGCCGAAAAGGAGTCGCCAATCGATCGGGACGATCCGAAAGGTTGAGGGGCGACCATGCCCCTTCCTTCCGATCGTCCCAATCCTTTTGTTCATTCTTGCCCCCTCCACCGCGACGCCACGAAAAATGCGGGCTAGTCAACACCCGATGACGGACCTGTCCTCCACGCCCGCTCCGGCACTCGATCAGCCGTACGACCCTTCCCTCGTCGAAGCGCGCTGGTACGCATTCTGGGAAGAGCGCGGCGTCTTTGCTGCGAGCGACGACCCCGCCGACGCGCGCACCCCCTTCTTTCTGCCGATGCCGCCTCCCAACGTGACCGGCAGCCTGCACATGGGGCACGCGCAGCGGTGCACGCTCGAGGACGCGCTCGTTCGCTGGCGAAGGATGCGCGGATACAACGTCCTCTGGCAGCCCGGGATCGACCACGCGGGCATCGGCACACAGCTCGTCGTCTCCCGCCAGCTCGAACGCGAGGGCACCTCCCGGCTGGAGCTCGGGCGTGAAGCCTTCATCGAGCGCGTCTGGAAGTGGAAGGGCGAAAGCGGCGGCCGCATCGCAATGCAGCAGCGCGTACTCGGCGCCTCGCCGGACTGGGCTCGCTCGAAGTTCACGATGGATCCGATGATGAGCCGGGCCGTCGTCGAGGCGTTCGTCCGCCTGCACGAGGAAGGCCTGATGTTCCGTGCGACGCGGCTCATCAACTGGTGCCCCGAGTGCATGACCTCGTTGAGCGACCTGGAAGTCGACAACGAAGAAGGTGCCAACGGGGAGCTCTTCGAGTTTGCGTACGAGGTGGAAGGTGGCGGCGAGATCGTGGTCGCCACGACGCGCCCCGAGACCATGCTCGGCGACACCGCAGTCGCCGTTCATCCGGAGGACCCGCGCTACACCGGCCTCCACGGCAAACGCCTTCGACACCCCTTCGTCCCGCGCACAATCCCGATCATCACGGACGCGATCCTCGTCGACCCGAAGTTCGGAACCGGCGCCGTGAAAGTGACCCCGGCCCACGATTTCAACGATTTCGCAACGGGCAAGCGGCATGACCTCGACGAGATCAACATCCTCAACCCCGACGGAACGCTCAACGCGAACGCCGGGCCATTCGAGTCGATGGATCGGAAAGACGCCCGCCGCGCCGTCAAACGCGAGCTCGAGAAGAAAGGACTCGCGCGAGGCAGCAAGCCGCACGTGCTCACGCTGCCGCGCTGCCAGCGATCCGGCGGCGTCGTCGAGCCGATGATCTCGACGCAGTGGTTTCTTCGGATGCGGCCCTTGGCCGACAAAGCGCTCGAGGCGGTGCACACGGGCAAGACCGTCATCGTGCCGGGCGAGTGGACCAAGACGTACGACCATTTCCTCGAAGACATCCAAGACTGGTGCGTCTCGCGACAGCTCTGGTGGGGCCATCGAATCCCAGCTTGGCACGGCCCGAACGGCGAAGTGCGCGTCGCTCGCGAGCGGCCGGAAAACTGCGGCGAGGGCTGGACGCAGGACCAAGACGTGCTCGACACCTGGTTCTCGAGCGGCCTCTGGCCTTTCGCGACGCTGGGCTGGCCCGAGAAAACGCCCGCGCTCGAAAGGTTCTACGGTGCGCACGACAGCGATCTCGAGACGGGATACGACATTCTCTTCTTCTGGGTCGCCCGCATGATGATGCTGGGCCTTCACTTCATGGGACGCGTCCCTTTCCGGCGCGTGCTCCTCTCCGGGCTCATCGTCGACGAGACGGGCGAGAAGATGAGCAAAGTCAAAGGCAACGTCATCGACCCGCTCGATCTCGTCTACGGAGCGACCTTCTCTGAGATGGTCAAAAAGACCCTGCCGGGCGCGCCGGAGGCCGAGGCGCTCGCCAAGTTCAAGAAGGCGTATCCGTCCGCCGCGGCCATGGGCAGCGGCTTTCCCGCGTTCGGTGCGGACGCCGTACGCTTCACGCTTGCGACCTATCCCCCGAGCAACAAGCGGATCGCCCTCGCCCCCAAGCGCATCGAAGGCAACCGCCACTTCTTGAACAAGATTTGGAATGCGACGCGCCTGGCGCTCGACCTCCTGGGCGGGTTCACGTGGCCCGAGCCCACGCCCGAGCCGAAAGGATTCTACAATCGATGGATTCGGTCTCGCTTCGGCGCGGCGTGCGCGGCTGCCAACGACGGGCTCGACGCCTTCCGCATCGACGAGGCGGCGCTCGCAGCCTATCGCTTCATCTGGAACGATCTCTGCGACTGGTATCTCGAGCTCGTCAAACCGATTCTGCGAGCGCCGGCGGGCGCCGTACCTCCCCTCGCAACGGCTGGCGGCATAGCCGAAACGCGCGCCACGCTCGCCTACGTGCTGGAGGGAAGCTTGCGGCTCCTTCATCCGCTGACGCCGTTCATCACCGAAGAGCTCTGGCAGCGCGTTCCCAAGCCCCGCTCGCGCAAAGCGAGCGTGGCGTTCGGTCCGTACCCCACGGCGGCCAGCGAACGCGCCTCGCAAGACCCCGAGGTCGACGCTTCGATGGAAACGCTGCAGGCGGTGATCTCCGCCGCGCGAACCGTGCGCAGCGAGCACGACGTCGACAAGAAGGCGGAAGTCCCGCTGCGCATTCGGTCGGATAGCGGCGAGGTCCTGGAGTTCTTGCGCGCACACGCCGACGCGATTCGTCTGCTCGTCAAGACGACGGGCGAACCTGCGTTCGAAGGCTCCGGTGCGAATCGGGAGGCGGGCACGACACTGAGCGTGGTGACGACCGCGAGAGGCCCGGTCGAAGTGCTCGTCGGGCTGAGGGGTCTGGTCGACCCCCAAGCGGAGCTCGGACGAATCGACCGCGAATTGAAGAAGCTCGACAAGGAGCTCGCGCTGCTCGAAAAGAAGCTCGGCTCCTCGGGCTTCGTCGACCGCGCGCCGAGAGAAGTCGTCGAGGAGGCGAAGGCGCAGCGAACGGCGCTGCTCGACGCGAAAGAGCGGCTCGAGGCGGCGAGAGAGCTTGCGAAAGAACTGTAGAGCCCCGAATACGTCGGCCTCCGGTCGGCTTTCCGCCGTACGCCAACATGTCCGCCCCTCCCGATCTTCCTTGGACCTCAAGAGGGCGGCTTCTTTTGCCAACCGCCTAGTGCCGGGAGCCCAAAGTTGCTAATGCGTCCGGGCGCATCCTGGTCGCGCCCTTCAGCCCGCGCAAGGGGGCGCTCCGAGCCTCGGACATGAGCGATACAAAAATGAGCGAATCCGCCAAGATCGCGACCGTGAAGAACGGCGGAGCCCCGCTCTCGCTGGCGACCGCGCGGCGCGCGCTCACCGTCGGGGGAATCGCGCTCGCCCTGCTCAACCTGGCTGCAACGATGTCGGGGGGTCTGCGCTCCGCCGGGCCGGCCTTTCCCGCGGTCGTCTGGGGCGTCGCCGCGCTCTGCTTTCTGGCGTCGTTCATCTTCTACTTCATCGAGCCGAACGCACGCCACGAGGCCTTGGCCGCGCCCGCGGAAAAAAGGCCCAACGAGCCGGGTGGGGCCGACGCTCGCGCGGAGGGAAAGGCCACGCCAGCGGCGGAAGTTCCCACCGACGGCGAAGCGCGTGAAGCTCGGGAGGACACTCGGCTCGTCCGACGGGGAAATCCGCTTCGGATCGTCCGAGGCGGGGGCACGGCCCTCTTCGGATCTTTCCTCGCATTCGTGCTCATGGCGCGGCAGGGACACGCGCGCTGGGGTGTCCCCCTCGGAGCCTTGTTCGTCGCTGCCGCCGCGTGGGGCGTGATGGACCTCCTCGGGACGTTCGACGACCCGGACGACCGCGTGGCTTCGTCGCTGACGCTCCGGTCGCTCGCGGCGCCGCTCGTGAGCTTCGTCGTCGCGTCGGTCCTCTTCTGCGCGATGCTGGGCTTGGCCACCGCCGGACAGGGGTTGCCCCAGGCGGCCTGGGGGATTCTCGTCGCGCTCTCGTTCGCGGGTGGTGTCGCGACTCTCTTCGACTTGGGGAAACGACTGGGGGCTTGGGCGACTGACGAAGAGGCCCGCGAGCGGCCCCTTTGGAAGCGGCACGGCTTCTGGGTCGTCGTCGGAAGCGGCGCCCTCTACTTCCCGTTCATGGGGAGCTTCGCCCTCTGGGACCCGTGGGAGACCCACTACGGCGAAGTGGCGCGCGAGATGCTCGCGCGCGACGACTGGATCAGCCTCTGGTGGGCACAAGACGGCTGGTTCTGGAGCAAGCCGGTGCTCGACATGTGGTTGCAGGCGATCGCGATGGCGACGCTCGGCGTTCACTACGAGCCCGACAAGATGCTGATCGGCGACGGGACGCGTCCGCTGATGCACCCGGAGTGGGCGGTGCGCGCGCCCGTCGTTCTGCTCACGATCTTGAGCTTGTATCTCCTCTACAAGGGCGTCGCTCGGACGTTCGGCCGGCGCGCGGCGCTTCTCGGGAGCCTCGTCCTGGCGACGATGCCCGACTGGTACATGATCGGCCATCAAACCATGACCGACATGCCGTTCGTCAGCGCGATGACGGCTTGCATGGGGCTCGTCCTGCTCGGTCTGCGCACCGACGAGGATCGCCAGACGCGCTGTTACGAGGTGAAGATCGGCGCGATGCATCTTCGCTTCAGCGGCTGGCACCTCGTCTTCGGAGCGGTGATCATTTGTGCCCTACCGCAGATCCTCTACCTGCTCTCCCGCAACTTCGAGCTCGTGTGGCGCCCGGGTGGACCTCACGGTTTCCGCCCCCATTGGGACGAGTTTCGAAGCGGCTCGGGGGGAGGCAACTGCGGGCTCCCGGGAAACGAAGATTGCCGCTCGGCCGTGCCCGCGAGCATTCCGCACTCGACCGGCCCGAACCCCGAAGGGTTCGGCCCCGCGCTCTGGCGCACTGTCGGCGCATTCGAGCCGGCGATCCAGGCGCTGCTTTGGACGGCTCTCCTGGGCGTTCTTCTCTACTTGAGCTGGGGCGAGCGGCGCGTGCGGCGCCTCTATTATTTGGCCGCATGGTTTTTCGCCGCGATCTCCACGCTGGGCAAGGGGCCAGCCGGCTTCGGCTTGCCGATGTTGGTCACGCTGCTCTATCTCGCCGGATCGCGCCCCAGCGAGGATCTCTTCACGCGGGTTCGGCGCATTGTCCGCGAGCTGACGCAGTTCGAAATTGGCAGCGGGCTTCTGCTCATCGTGCCCGTCGTGGCGCTGCCCTGGTACATCGCGATGTACGTGCGGCACGGCGCGCCGTTCACCGACCGACTGATCTTCCACGACATGTTCAACCGAGCGTTCCAGCACGTTCACGACACGAACGAAGGGGACGACACGAGCTTTCGTTTCTACGTTTGGCAGCTGGGGTACGCACTTTTTCCGTGGACGGGTCTCGCTCCCTTGGGCCTTCTGTGGTGGCTCCGGCGAAGCGATTCAAAGGAGGACAGCGACCGCGGCGACGCGTCGGTCCTCTTGTGCATGTGGTTCTTGCTCGGCTTCGCGCTTTTCTCGTACATGGGCACGAAGTTTCACCACTACATCTTCCCCGCCGTCCCGCCGGTGGCGGTACTGGTCGGCATCGTGCTCGACGACATGATCGGCAAGCGCCGGCTCGCCGATCCGGGCCGGCTCGCCGCGTACCTCGCCGGGATAACGGCGGGTGCGACCCTGCTCGTGGTCGGCATCGCCCGACTGCAGCCCGGTTCGTTCTTCGGAATCAAGCCGGGCGGCAGGCTGGCAGATCCGTCGGTGCTCTGGGGCGTGCTCTTGGCGGTCGCGGGCGCCGGATTGGGTGCCGGGGCCGTCAAGCTCTTCGCCTCCAAGAAAGACGCAAACGACGAACCGAGCGAGGGCGAGGCCACGCCGACGGACGTGGACCGGGGCGCCCACGCCGCTCGAATGCTCGGCGCAGGGGCGGTCGCGGGAGCGCTCGTACTCGTGCTGGTCGCACGCGATCTCATCATCAAGCCGGAGAACGCCGACCAACCGGGCGCGATTCGCCTGCTGCATCTTTTTACCTACAACTATCGACGGCCGTGGCCGGACTCGCTCGACTTTTCGGCGGCCCTCACGGGTTTCGGTGTCGTCGCCATCGCGCTTTCGTTCGCGCTCGTAGTGCGCGCGGTGCGCCAGCACGCCGTTACTGCGTTCTGCGCGCTCGCGTTCGTCTGGGCTCTCTGGGGCCTCGACGTCTACATGACCGAGACGGCGCCGCATTGGGGCCAGCACGAGGTCATCGCCGCGTACTACGCGGATCGCGCCTCGCCGGATGAGCTTCTCGTCGCTTACCAGATGAACTGGAAGGGCGAGAATTTCTACACCGGAAATCGGGTGCCGGCCTTTGTCTCGACGGGATCGACCTTCACCGGATGGCTCAAGCAGAAGCGAGACCAGGGGGCGAAGGTGATGTACTTCGTTACCGAGCACGGGCGAATCGGCGGTCTGAAGAGCGAAGTCGGCGCCAAGGCGTATCGCGAGATAACGGACAAGACGCTTTGCAATAAGTTCGTACTCGTCCGGGCGGAGCTTTAGCTGGCGGGCGCGGGGGGGATCCGTCCACTTCGCGTTCTCCGAAACATGCGTACCCGCATGTGACCAATTTCATCCCTGGTTTGCGCCGCGGCGCAGCATTAAGCTTGAACTAAGCCGCCGTGACAAAACCCATTCAAGCGCACAACTGGTACAAAGCCGCTCTTCGTGAGCTCCACTTCCTGCTCTTCGAGCAGTTCCACCTCGAAGAGCTCCTCGGCAGGGCTCCCTTTGCCGCGTGGGGCCGCGACGAGTGCGTATCGACTCTGGCGGGGTGTTACCGCTGGGTCTGCGAAGTGATTGGACCGCTGAACGCGACCGCCGACGCCGAGGGGTGCCGGATCGAGGGCGGAAAGGTCATCACGCCGCGCGGGTTCCGGGAAGCCTGGAAGAGCTTGTACGAAGCCGGCTGGAAGCAGATCGCCGTCGAAGAGGAATGGGGCGGCGCGGGCGCCCCGAAGGCCTTGCAAGTGCTGGTCGAAGAGATGATCAGCGGCGCGAACACGGCGTTCGGAATGTATTCGGGGCTCGCCTTCGGGGCGGCGGAGGTGGTCGCGTCGTTCGGCACCGACGAGCAGAAGAAGCTCTATTGCCCGCGGATGTTCGGCGGCCAGTGGGGCGGCACCATGTGCCTGACCGAGTCGCAGGCCGGCAGCGACGTCGGTAGCGCGAGCACGCGTGCGACGCGAACGAGCGACGGGAGCTATTCCATCCGAGGGACGAAGATCTTCATCTCCGGCGGGGATCACGACCTGGCCGAAAACATCGTGCACCTCGTGCTCGCGCGCGTCGACGGTGCACCTCCGGGAACCAAGGGGTTGACCCTGTTCATCGTGCCGAAGATCCGGGCGAACGCCGACGGTTCGCTCGGCCAGCCAAACGACGTCACCGTGGCGAACATCGAGCACAAGATGGGGATCAACGGGTCGGCCACGTGCGTCCTGAACTTCGGCGACGCGGGCGCCTGCATCGGATGGCCGGTGGGGGGCGAAAGCAAGATCAACCAGGGCATGCCGCAGATGTTCAAGCTGATGAACAGCGCGCGCATCGCGGTAGGCGTCCAGGGGATCAGCGTGGCGTCGAGCGCGTTTCTCAACTCGGTCGAGTTTGCGACGCAGCGGCGCCAGGGGTCGAGCATCATGCACTGGAAAGACGCGACTGCCCCCCGCGTCGCCATTATCCAGCACCCGGACGTACGCCGGATGCTGCTCGACATGAAAGCGCGGGTCGAAGGAATTCGCGCCCTCGCGGTGAAGCTCGCGCATCACCAGGACTACGTGCAGGCCCTCGATGGGCACGACGAGCAGCGGGCCGCTTACCACCAGGGGCAGGTCGACCTCTTGGTGCCGCTCGTGAAGGCCTACGGGAGCGACCAAGCCTTCCGCATCTGCGAGACCGCGATCCAGACGTTCGGTGGCGTCGGCTACACGAAGGACTTCCCCGTCGAGCAATACTGTCGCGACGCCAAGATTTTCAGCATCTACGAAGGTACCAACCATATACAGGCGATGGACCTGGTCGGACGAAAGCTCGGCCAGAATGGCGGCGCAAACTTGCAGGCGTATCTCGCCGACGTCGCGGTCTTCGTCCAGAAGCACGCGAGCGACCCGGTGCTCGGACCCGCGGTGAGGAACCTCGGGCTCGCGCAGGAAGCCGTGTCGGGGACGGCGATGCGGCTTCTCACTTGGTTCCAAGCAGGCAAGCTCGCGATGGTACCCCTCCACGCGAACCGCTTTCTCGAGATGATGGCCGAGACCACCGTCACCTGGATGCTACTCGAGGGGGCGTCGATCGCCCTGGCGAAGAAGGGCGCCGTCGCGTCCGGGCACCCAGACACGACCTTCTACGACGGGAAAGTGGCCGCAGCCCTTTACTTTGCGCGAAACGTGACGCCGACCGTCGAGCTGAAGGCCCGGCTGATGGCGGAGGAAGACCGAACCCCCCTGGACGTCCCCGACGCGGGGTTGGCGGCGATATAAAGCCGGGCCGGCTCGACCGCGCTTCTTGACGATAAAGGGCCACGGACGCTAAGAGTCCGGGCTTCGACGTTCCGGCTTAGCTCAGTTGGTAGAGCAGGCGGCTGTTAACCGCCGGGTCGTAGGTTCGAGTCCTACAGCCGGAGCTAAGAGAGTCCTGCGAATTCGCGGGGTTGCCCTCCCCGGCTCTCGCGGCTCCCCCTGGAAGGGGTCCTGAATCGTCTCGGGCCGAGACGATTCCCGGCCCCGAGGGAACGTCATGGGCAGCCACGTCATCCCCGCGCACGCGCACGGGCAGCGCCTTCAGGGCCAGAACCGGCAGCGCGGCGGCGGGGACCGTGCGCATCGCCGCCGTTCGCATGACGTAGCGCGCGTGCACGCGCGGGTCGGAGTGCGCCGCAAGGTTCATCGCGTGCTGCACGTTGACCCCCGCCTCGGCGAGTGCCGTGCTGAAGGCGCGGCGGAAGGAGTGAAAGTCGACGGGCAGCGTGGTCTCGGTCTCGAAGTAGAGCGGGTCGCGCGGATTGGGCGCGAGCTTGGTGCCGCGCGCTTGTTGGCCCAGATCCGTGCGCGTGCCCGAGGCGGTCGCCGGCACTTCGACGGGTCGAGCGCGCCAGACGCCCGCGCGAAAAAGGTCCCGGCGCAGGCGCTTGGCGTACGAGTTCGAGGGACGCTTGGGCTCCCCCGCCCTCTTGCCAATACGCACCGGGAAGACGGGACCCGCTTCCGGCTTGCCTGCTCGGTCCCACCAGGCGCGCAGAAACGGCGCGAGCACCTCGGGAATGGTCAGGGCCTGCGGCGTGGCGGTCTTCGCGCGCGGGATAAAGCACTCGGCGAAGTGATCGCGGTCGATCATCGTCCAGTCCCAGCGGTTCAAATCGCCGGTGCGCATGCCGCCCTCGCAGCGCGCGACGAGCGCCATCATGCGAAGCTCGAGGTCCACCTCGGCGCAGCCGACGAGACGCGCGAACTCGTCGTCTGTGAGGATGACCCGCTCCTTTTTCACCTCACGCATCTTCGGCGTGCGCACGGCGGCGACGGGGTTATTGTCGATGGCCTCGTCCTCGAGCGCCGCCCGAAAGAGCCGGTGAAGCACTCCGCGCAGGTCGGATACGGTCTTGCGCCGCCGACCCTTGGCCGCAGCCTCTTCGAGGATGCTGCGAATGTGGCTTGGCCGAACGTCGCAAAGCGGCATGCGGCCGATGGCGCCGAGGGCGTGCAGCTCGAGGTTGCTCCGCTCCTTGTCGACCATGCCAACGCCCTGGGCCCCGCGCTTGGCGAGCCAACCCTCGGCGTAGTCGCTCACCCGCTCGGCCGCGGAGGCGACCTCGGCGGCCTCGAACGGATCCCGCCCCGCGGCGAGCTCCGCGTTGACGCGCGCGAGCTTGCGCCGAGCCAGCGCCTTGTCGGCCGTGCCAAGCGAGTAGTACGGGCGCCACGTCGAACCATCGGCCCGTTCTTTGGTGACGCGGCAGCGCCAGAGCCCATCGGCCGCGGGCGGTAGAAGCGCTCCGGTTCGGGCGCGGGGCATTGCTTAGTTCTTCCTTCCCGGCCGATCGAGACGTTCGCCTCCGGTATGGACCACTCTAGCGCGGACGATGTTCATTACCCCCTCCGTGAGAGCAGCCGAACGCCCGCGACGGAGCTCGGCGCGCTGCGCGATGCCGCTTTCGTTCCCTTGCGACCGCGCTCGGCGAGCCAGGTGCGGACTTCGTCCGCTGCGTATCGTGGCGCCGCGCCAGCGAACACGTGGGGCATGCCCTCCGCGGTCATGCGCGAGATCGTCGCGGCGCTCACCCCGAGAAGGCGCGCGAGCTCGTGTCGATCGACCAGTGGCGCCGCCGATGCGGCAGGCGCTTGCTGGGTCAGAGCTTCGCGCACGACGTCGCGAACGAGGGCGCGCAGCTCGTCGATCGACAAGGTCACGACGACAACCGCGGGCGGGCGCGTCGAGCTGTTCATGGGATCCTCCGGTGCCTTGGAGGCATGAGGCCTCGGTTGGCCTGGCCGCGAGGGGCTCGCTTGCGGTTGGCGGCCCCGGACAGCTCGGGCTTCGGTTGCGACGGCACCTGCGTTCATCGATCAATGCAACCAAGGTGCTTCGTGAAATCGACATCCGGCACCGCAATGGCGCGGGCGAGCCCACCGGAGTTTGCGAGCATTTAAGGAGAGAGCGCGCGCTTGGGGCAGTTGAGGGTTCGAAATCGGACGCGGAGCGCGCGCACCCGCCGTCCGCGAATTCAAACCCGATCGCCCAAATTGGGGGCCGTCGCCCCTCGGCTGCACCTCGGCGCGAGGAGGGTGGTTGTTGCCTGTTTTCGTTCGTCGAGAGGTTTTTGAGACGACACCGGGCGCTGGCCACACGGAACCACCGGGATTTCGCCGGGTTGGCCTGACCGGAGGAACCCCGCCCAAGAGATCGACAGGGCCGGCTCATTTTTTAACGCAACGGTTCATGCGCGCGGGGCCGCGCGCCCTCGATGCGGTGAAAATTGGCGCGATCCCCCCGACGTGCTTGAGGAAAGGGCGGAGGAGCGATCGCCTCTGAGGTCGAATTTGAATGGTGGCTCGGACCCCGCGACTGCAACGTGATCGGCGCCAGCTGGAAGAGCCCCGCTTTGTCGTACCCGGAAACGGGAAGGACGCACCACAACATCTCGTTGTCGATGCCTGGCGCGGCGATCGCGACTCCATTTCGTTGGAGGTCCCATGGAGATTTTGGTCGAGCGAGCCTGCGGGCTGGATGTTCATCAAGCGACGGTCGTGGCATGCGTGCTTGCCGGTGAGGCGGGACGCAAGCCGACAAAGGAGGTCAGGACATTTGGAACGTGTCTGCGCGACCTCGAAGAGTTGCGGGACTGGCTCACCGACCGTGGGGTCACCCACGTCGGCATGGAGAGCACGGGCGTGTACTGGAAGCCCGTCTACACGGTGCTCGAAGGGTCCTTCGAGCTGGTGGTGGGCAATGCGCACCACATCAAGAACGTGCCGGGCCGTAAGACGGACGCGAAGGACAGCGAATGGATCGCCGATCTCGTGCGCCACGGGCTCATCGCGAAGAGCTTCGTGCCGCCCAAGCCGATACGGGTGCTGCGCGATTTGATGCGCTACCGACGCAAGCTGCTCAACTCACGCAGCAGCGAACGCAATCGGCTTTTGCGCCTGCTCGAGACGGCCAACATCAAGGTCGCGAGCGTTGCGACCGACGTGTTCGGAAAGAGTGGGATCGCCATGCTCGAGGCGATCGCACGCGGCGAAACGTCCGGGGAAACGCTCGCGGAGTTCGCCAAAGGAAGGCTACGGAACAAGCGCGAGAAGCTCGCCGTTGCCCTCGACGGCCGTGTCGAGCAGCACCATCGCTTCCTGCTTCGCTTGCAGCTCGATCGCCTGCGTGGCTTTGATGCGAGCCTGCGAACCCTCGACGAGTGCATCGACGCGAAGATGGACCCGTATCTGACGCAGCAGCAGGCCCTTGAGGAGATCCCGGGCGTGGGAGTGACGACGGCGCGCGCGCTGATCGCCGAGATCGGCGTCGACATGACCGTCTTCAAGAACGATCACCACCTCGCCGCGTGGGCGGGAGTGTGCCCGGGCAATCACGAGAGCGCCGGTAAACCTATGCGCGGAACTGCACGCAGGGGCAACGTGCACGTTCGCTCCGAGCCTTGGTCGAAGCCTCGATCGCGGCCGTGCGGAAGAAGGGCAGCTACTTCCGGGACAAGCACTACCGCCTCAAGGCGCGAAGAGGCAGCAAGCGCGCCGCCCTCGCGATCGGCCACAAGATCCTCGTCGCCGCCTACCACATCCTCGCGGACGGCAGACCCTACCGCGACCTCGGTGGTGGCTACCTCGACTCGCTGCACAAAGTCCGCACGTCGCGCCGCCTGGTGCGTCGGCCTGAGGCCCTGGGATTTCGGGTGCAGGTCGAGCCCTCGACAGCTTGAACGGTAGGAATCGGAAACCACCCTGTCCTACGAATCGACAGGGAAGTTCTTTTCCCCACAACAACTCGACCTCGCCGTCCGAGGCGGATTCGCGGGTCTTGGTGAAAGCCCGACATCCGGGTCTCTTGTCAGCTACAATACATAATGTCCAAGTCTACTGCAATTGTTGTCGCCCTTTGCCTCCACTGTCCGCGCGTATCCGCGGGTCGTTTCTAGCGGCATTAAAACGGTGTCGTGGAATTGGCAGGCATGCGCTGCTTTGCGGGGTTGTTGCCGATCACGCGCGAGCGCAGCGGGATGACGAGCCACTGGATCATCAGCAAGCGCGTAGCCCGGCGCCGAGGCGCACGGATCACGTGGGGGGTCTGTCGATTCGCGTGCGGCCGCGTAGGCCGCAGACGTCGTGATGCAATGGTCGGCGGACGCGGTGGAGCGATCAGTTCTTGGGTTGTTCCTTTCCCGCTTGCGCACGGTAGCGAGGGCACGGCGCTTCGCCTTCTCCACCTGTAGAGCCGGTAAGATCCGTCCAAACTGGCACATGTTGCGACGGGAATGATGCTTATTGAGCAGGAGTCCCCCACGCGGCGTCAGGGCGAGACGTACGACTTCACCACGCTGAAGATGCCCGCGGAGGGTTCACCCTGCGACCAATATGCGCAGGTGTCGTCAACCGCGACGTAAGCTCCGGGCCCCATCACGACAGCGGACCCCCCGTCCGCGGGGATTCTCAAGAGCGAGCCACTGCAGATGTCGCAGGCGACCGTTTCGAAGAAGTCGTTTCCGTCGAAAACTAAATTCCAGGGAAAATAGGGCGCGTTGGGAATCTTCGCAACGCTTCCGGAGGAAGCTAGGCGCATGATGGATCCGGGTCCAGACGTCCCGATCGGTCCCGCCGGTGTCATCCCGGTCCACCAGCAGATGTCCTGGCCGCAGGCCATGGGAAAAGACGCATTTTCTTGGTTCGTCGCGAGAGTTGTCAGCGGGCCTCCCTGACTCGGCATGCTGAAGACGCTGCCTATTCCGGTCGTCGGATCGCTGCTTGTCAGGATGAGACGTTCGCCCACGGCCGCGATACCCGTCACTCCCGCCTGCTGGGCAATCAAACTCGGATTGGACTCGCTCAGGGGGACGACCT
>Ga0265316_10001644_pt1 | contig 23838 bp, 33 predicted proteins | sample 4522metaG_FD_202092 | JGI IMG/M metagenome (GOLD analysis project Ga0265316, IMG submission 202092) | Rhizosphere microbial communities from Carex aquatilis grown in University of Washington, Seatle, WA, United States - 4-5-22 metaG | ecosystem: Host-associated > Plants > Roots > Rhizosphere >... | reverse complement strand
ATTTTTGTTTGATGTTTTATTGAGTGGTTGCGTTCTCTCTTAAGCTATGCTCCGACGAGCTGCGGCGCGGGGCTGGTGCGTGAAGGTTGATGTTCTTCCAACGCCTCCGGGTTGGTGCGGTTGATGATCTCGCGGGCGCGAGTCGTTTCCACGGCGGAACCGTGCGCGATGACAATGAACTTGCCGGCCGTCAGCGCCGTCTCGTATTGCAGAATGCTGTCCTTGGGGATGCCCAGGCCGTAGAGTCCGGCGCCAATCGCGCTTAAACCGCCCACCATCACGGCGCCTTCCAGCCCTCCGACGATCCAACCGACGAGCGGCCCCGCAACGAGCAACGGCCCGACACCGGGAACCAAAAAGAACGCGGAACCGAACAACAATCCCCACATCCCGCCCCAGAAGGCTCCCAGTTTTCCCCAGTGTTTCATGCGGTCCCCGGTATTGTAGTAGCCGACCACGTGCTCATCCGTGTGATAGTCGCGTCCGACAATCGAGAGTTTCTTCATGTCAAATCCCGATTGTTGCAGTTCCTTGACGGCGGTTTCGGCTTCGGCGTGGGATTTGTAAATTGCCACAACGGCATTGTTTCCGGTCATAAAATTTTTCCTTCGGGTTTGTTTTTTGGTTTTATCGCAGTTGACAGTTGACAAACTAGGCCGTGGAACGGTCCCTGGCCATGGGGTGTAACCCTACCGCAAATGATTGGCGGCGCCCTTTGAAATTGATCCAGCCGTCACGAATCAAATCAATGCGCGCCAGCGACATGGGGAATTCACCCCATATACAAATCGGGACAACTGTCCGATGTTTGCTTTCGGCCAGCGGCTCATCCTTGAGATGATCAGGCATACCGGGGAGTCGCGCCTGGATTCGACGCACAAAATGAAACCGAAGTTGATCGCGTTGTCACAACGATATGTGACGGCCTTGCGAAAGCACCTGCAGCAAGGCCCGCGGGCGGTCCCGCCGTGCGGGACGGCGCTGGCGCTGGGACGCCAGGCCGCGGCCCTCAATCTGGAGACGTTGGACATGGTTCGGATTCATGAGGACGCACTCGCCACGCTGGAAGCCTCCAGCAGCAGAAACGGGATCATCGAGCGGGCGGAGATTTTCTTTGCCGAAGCCATCATCCCGATCGAGAAGACCCATCACGCCGCGCTCAAGGCCAACGTCCGCTTAAGTCAACTGCGCAAGACGCTGGGCCGGCGCACGGTGGACCTGGCGGCCTCCCACCGGTTTTTGAAACAGGACATCGTCCGGCGCAAGACCGTGGAACAGGCCCTCAAGAAAAGCGGGAAACACTCCAAAAAACTTTTAAAGGAATCACACCGCCTGCAAAAGCATTTGCAGCGCCTGACCCACCAGATTCTGTCGGCGCAGGAGGACAAGCGAAAGCAGATCAGCCACGACCTGCATGATGAAATCGCCCAGACGTTGCTGGGCATCAATGTCCGCCTGTTGACCTTGAAAAAGGAGGCCGCGATCGACGCCAGCGGCCTCAAGAAAGAGATTGTCAGCACACAACGGCTGGTGGATGATTCGGTAAAGAGTATAAAACGGTTCGCTCGTGAATTTGGAATTCACAACAGGACGTAACATGGGACGTAAACTAAGCGGGCTGGCGCAACGATATGTCGCGGCGCTGCGCAAACACCTGAAGCAAAGTCCACAGGCGACCCCGCCGCGCGAGACGGCGCAGGGACTGGGACGCCGGGCCATGGCCCTCGGGTTGGAGACGCTGGATCTCGCCCGGTTTCACGAACAGGCGTTAATCACGTTGGTGTTGCCGGGCTACTCCTCCAGCACCCGGGAGACAATGGTCCGGCAGGCGGGAAAATTCTTTGCCGAGGCCATCACCCCGATTGAGAAAACGCACCGCACGGCACAGGAGGCCAACGCCCATTTGAATCAGACGATCCAGACGCTCAACCGGCGCAGCGTGGATCTGGCCGCGTCCAACCAGCGGTTGCAAAAGGAAATCCTCCAACGCAAATCGGCGGAGAAATCCCTCCGGAAAAGCGAGCAACACTACAGCCAATTATTGGAGCAGTCGCAGCACATGCAGGAACAATTGCGGCTGCTGTCCCGCCAGCTTCTGTCGGCCCAGGAGGAAGAGCGCAAGATGATCAGCCGCGAACTGCATGACCAAATTGCCCAGACCTTGACGGGCATCAATGTCCAACTGGCGACACTGAAAGTGGAGGCCTCGGTCAACGTGAAAGGCCTCCAGAAAAAGATCACCCGCACGCAACAGATGGTCGTGAAGTCAGTGGACATCGTGCATCGGTTCGCCCGGGACCTGCGCCCGACGGTGTTGGACGACCTGGGGCTGATTCCCGCCCTGCACGCTTATATGAAAGGATTTACGAGACGGACGGGCATCCACATTCATTTCAGGACCTTTTCCGCCAGCAGGATTGAACAGTTGAACAATGACACGCGCACGGTGTTTTACCGCGTCGCCCAGGAAGCGCTGACGAATGTGGCGCGGCATGCCCATGCCAGCCTCGTGGAAGTGAACTTCGAGAAACTCCCCAAAGCCATTTGCCTGAAAATCAAAGACAACGGCAAATCCTTTCAGGCGCAACGCGTCATGCACTCCAAACGGAATACACGTCTAGGGCTGATCGGCATGCGCGAGCGGCTGGAGATGGTCGGCGGCAGCCTTGGCATCGAATCCGCACCGGGCAAGGGCACCACCGTCCAGGCACAGATTCCGCTCGCCAATTGCCGCGGGGGGGGGGGGGCTAATGCGCTTCGCGCAAACAAATCTTAAACAGCTATGAAACGAATCACTGTTCTGCTGGCGGAAGACCATACGATTGTGCGCGAGGGTTTTCGCAAGATGCTGGAACTGGAAGATGATATTGAAGTGGTCGGCGAAGCGCAAGACGGCCGCCAGGCCCTGGCCCTGGTCAAAAAACTTCATCCCGCCGTGGTGCTGATGGACATCGCGATGCCGCTGCTCAATGGTTTGGAAGCCACGCGTCAGATTCTCAAAGCCGTCCCCGGCACCAGAATAGTCATTCTCTCCGCGCACAACGACGACGCCTATGTCAAAAATGCAACCGAGTCCGGCGCCGTGGGATTTTTGATCAAACAAAACTCTTCTCATGTGGTGTGCGATGCGATTCGGGAAGTCCAAAAAGGAAAAACATTTTTTAGCCCCTCCATTTCCAGACGTCTCAATCGGCTCAACCCGCAATCGTCCGATCGCGCCGGACGACCCAACAAAAAAGCGGCCCAGTTGACTTCGCGCGAGCTGGAAGTGCTCCAGCTGATTGCCGAAGGCAAGGCCAACAAGGAAACGGCGGCGGAACTCGGCATCGGCATGAAGACCGTCGAAAAACATCGCGAGCATCTCATGCAGAAGCTCGACATCCACGACACCGCCGGTCTCACCCGTTACGCCATCAGCGCGGGCATCATCGAAAGCAGCGTCCAGTTGACCATCCTTTAGCGTCCCGTGCATGCGGGAGAAATTGTCAGTTGTATTCAATCACCCGGATGGTGCCCTGCAGTTCATCCCGGCTGAAAGCATTTCTCCATTTTCCATCCTTGTCCCGGAACGCGAGACATCTGAAACCTTCCGCTTGAACCAGCACCTGTTCTCCCATGGCCGGCAATGGATCGTCTGGCTTCGATGCTCGAAGGTGGTCATTCATGATTCCCAAAGGGAAACCTTGGTGTAAAACAGGCTGACTGCATTTTAATCATTTGGTTGAAAGGAATGGCCAAGGCCCGGCTAAAACAACTTTCGAACTGCTCCATCACCAGGCCGGTCACCGGCCCCGCACATTTCTGTTCCATCCCGCCGTCGCGACCGTATCACGTCTGGTGAACGATCGAACCCAACCGTGGCCGGGCGAATGCCGGATACATCAATTTGTCAGAATGAGACGCATCAAAAGCACCACGCCCATTGACAAACTGACAACCATCAGTCCGCCCAGAACATCAAATCCAGCCTCCGAGGCGCGATTCATGGGGCGTACCGGAGTCACAAAATAGTAAAAGCCGCTCCGGTTTGCCCTGCCGAAAACTGTTTTCATGAGTTTATGCGTGAACATAAAGACAGGAATACTATGGAGCCGTGCCCTGAATAAAACCATGGGGTGTTCACCCCAGTCCAGTTGGGAAGGTTTAAGGCCCCGCCTTTAACTCCTCGTTTGAGACCACCCTCACAGTGCGGAAGAACGTCTGAATTCACACAAACCTCGCATGGGGTAAACACCCCATAGCGCCCGCAAAGCTTCCAGCTCATTATTTATGTCGCCATGAAGGAAAACAACATTTTGCAAGCGAGAGAGCCAGCTGGCGGGCCATTTCTATGCCCGCCGTTGCCGCTCGGTCGCATTCTGGTGGTGGATGATGACAGCGACATCCGCCAACTCAGCACTGAAGTGCTGATTCACTCCGGCTACGAGGTGGACGCCGCAGCTGATGGCGCAGCCGCCTGGGAGGCTCTTCAGAGCAAAACTTTCAACCTCCTGATCACTGACCACAACATGCCCAAACTGACCGGCGTTGAACTGGTCAGGAAACTGCGTTCAGCGCGCATGGCGCTGCCGGTCATCCTGGCCACCGGAAGATTACCCGCGAATGAACTGGCCCAAAACCCGTCACTCCAACTGGCAGCCATGCTGCCCAAGCCTTTCTCCATCGATGAGTTGTTGGGAACAGTGACAAAAGTCCTGCGCGCGACCGTCAATGCCCCCGGGCTAATCGAGCCGTCGCCAGCCTGGCGAAGCCAGCCAACAGCCGGTGAATTCCGGTTTTGATGATTCTCCTTTGTAGGAGTTTGGCGTTCAGTTGATCGGCAACCATCCCGACAGGCTACATCGGTTTTTTTGGCTGAATTTAAGCTCGCGACTGGCGCCTCTGCCGGGCGAAAAACGTCGGATTGGCAGACATGGCATATGGGTAAAACACCCCATAGCGCCCGCAAGCGTTACATCCGAACCTTATGATGTCATGAAAGGAAATGAACTGGTGCTAGCGGTCGGGCCGATTACCGCACCATTGCTGCGCCCGACGCATTCCCCTCCCCGGATACTCGTGGTTGATGAAGACAGTGACCTTCGCCTGTTGTACACCGAAGCATTGGCTCGTCCCGGTTACCAGGTGGACGCCGCCGGAGATGGCGCCGCCGCCCTGAAGGCGTTTCGGGTCAACAACTACAATCTTCTGATCACCGAACACGACCTGCCCACGCTCACCGGCGTTGAACTGGTCAGGATGTTGCGTGCCGCCCGCATGGCCCTGCCGGTCATCATGGCTGCAGCAAGATTGCCCATGCACGAACTGGCTCGAGACCCGGCGCTGCAACCGGTGGCCGTGCTGCCAAAGCCTTTCTACATCAGCCAGTTGTTGGAAACCGTGAGAACAGTCCTGCGCGCCATCGACAGTACCCGCAAGCAGATCGCATCACCGCCAAACTGGAAAAACCAGCCATCGGTTGATAGTTTGCAGCCAGGATGATTCTGCTCCGCAGTTCAGTGTTCAGTTGTCCGGGGACCACCTCGACAGCTCCGTCGGTTTCTTTCGGCTCAACTTCAACCCGCGACTTGAGCCCTCTGCCGCGCAAAGAACGCCGGATTGGCAGACATGGCAGACGGGTAAAACACCCCATAGTGCCGCAAGCGTTCATTCTTATATTTATCGAGCCATGAAAGGCAATGAACCCTTGCAAGCAGGTTTGCTGTCACCATACTTAAAACGGCGGCAACGGCTTCTTACGATAAAACATAATAAACTGTTGCAAGCGGAAGAGTCAGCCGGCGCGCCACCGCTACGCCCGACGCATCTCTTTCCCCCACGCATTCTCGTGGTTGATGAAGACCGCGACCTTCGCCGGCTGTACACCGAAGCGTTGGTTCGTCCCGGTTACCATGTGGACGCCGCCGAAGACGGTGCCGCCGCCTTGGAGGCAATTCGGGCCAACAACTTCAATCTTCTAATCACCGACCACAACATGCCCAGGCTGACCGGCGTTGAACTGGTCAGGACGTTGCGTGCTGCCCGCATGACTCTACCTGTCATCTTGACTGCTGTAAGATTACCCATCCACGAACTGGCTCGAGACCCGGCGCTGCAACCGGTGGCCGTGCTGCCAAAGCCGTTCCATATCAGCCAGTTGTTGGAAACCGTGAGAGCCGTCCTGCGCGCGACCGTCGGTCCCTGCGAGCAACTCGATTCGCTGCCAAACTTGCGAAACCAACCATCAGCCGGCGGTTTACGGCTATAAGGATTTCATTCCGCTTCAGTGTTCGGCTGGTCGTCAATGGCTCCGGCGTTCCGCCGGTTTTTTGTTTTTCGTTCTCATCCCAACCCGCGGGGTCAAGGTTGGCTGCCTAAAATTCCTGGTAGGGTAACACCCCATGGCGCCCTTCCGCGTTCCGGTTTAGGCTCGCCGCATGATAAACAAAACACTCATTCAAATTGGAGGTAACTTATGTCACTGATTTCTCTCGCCGTCACCTTGATCGTCATCGGCGTGCTGCTCTGGCTGGTCAACAGCTACATCCCGATGGCCGGATCAATAAAAAAAATTCTCAACGTCGTCGTGGTGATTTGCGTTGTCGTGTGGCTGTTGTTTGCCTTTGGCGTTCTCCATCACACTGGCGACATCCGCGTCCCGCAAATCCAGTAGCCCGCCGGCGTCAAACACAAGTCCGAAGTTATGAATGCACCCGTTGAAGCTGCCGGCGACAAGCCGCAACCGCGTCAAGCCGGGACCGGACAAATCTGTTCCACCCCATTTTCGTGGTGGACGACCCTGAACATTCCAACCCGGGAACAAGCCTGCGTCCGGAGCGTCGGTCGTGGAAGGCGCGCACTTCGGATTGGTGCGAAAACATGAAGGCAAAAGTATTCGAGGTCATTCTCCACAAGCTGCCGTCCGGCAAATCACCGGCGAGCGCCCTGGAGGAACAGCTCAACGACTTTCTTGGGCAGCACCCGGATCTGCGGGTGGCGGCGACGCACATGAACACCATTGTCACGCCAGCCGAACCGAACGCCATGCCAAGGTCGGAAGAGTCATCCGTAGTCATTTTCTGCACCGTGTTTTACACGGAATAGAGGGCGCGACGAAATGCACCCCCGATGAACCACGCCATTGCGTCCGGCCATCCGTCATAGAATGGGTGTTGGGGGCAGGACAACTGCCGCGCGGTCAAAGAAATTCAACACCCAGGCAAAACAGTATGCGAAAAACCATGCGTCAGATATATTCCGATTTACGGTTGCGCCTGCTGTTGCTGGTGTTGCTGGCGTGCGCTCCATTGGTGGGACTGATGCTGCACACGGCGTCGGAAGATCGCCGGCGGCTGGTGAAGGAATGGAATCAGCGTTCGGAGGAGATGCTGGAACTGGCCACGCGGGAAGAGGGGCGGGTGATTGGCCAGACGCGCCAGCTGCTGCTCGCCCTGGCGGAGTCTTCACAGGTGCGCTCGGGCAGCCGGCGGGACTGCAAGAAATTGCTGGACGAACTGCTCGGCGGCTACCCGCGTTATGTTAATTTGGGAGTGGTCGGGACCAATGGCATGGTCCTGGCCAGCGCGTACCCGATGGCGGAACCGGCCAACCAAACGAACCGTCCGTTTTTCTGCCGCGTGCTCGCCACGCGCGCCTTCGCGATTGGCGATTTTCCGGACGGACCGGCGGCCAGCAAGTTCACCGTCAATTTCGGTTATCCGGTTTTCGATGACACCGGGCAGGTCCAGGCGGTGGTCTTTGCCGCGCTGGATTTGGACTGGGTCAGCCATTTCGAGTCCGCGCTGCCGACACAATTGCCCAAAGGAGCAACGTGGACCGAGATTGACCGCAAAGGAAAAATTCTGGTTCGTTATCCCTTGCCGGAAAAATGGATTGGCCAGCCCTTTCCGGATAAATCGCTGTTAGGAACCTTCTTCAGTGAGGATCATGGTGTGGTGGAAGCGGCGTCGGCGGACGGAATTCCCGGTTATTATGCGTTCGCCGCCATGCGCAGCCAGATTGTTCCCGACGGCGTGGTCACCATCCTCAGCAGCATCCCCCGGCAGGCGCTGTTCGCCGAGGCGGACCATCGGCTGACTGAAAACCTGGCCGGGCTGGGGATTGCCGCCTGCTTTGCTTTCATACTCGGCTGGGTCGGCAGCCTCTTTCTGGTCCTCCGCCCGGTTCGGACCCTGGTGAAATCCAGCGCGCGGCTGGCCACGGGCGATCTGAGCACGCGCACGGGACTGTCCCCCCGGGGAGATGAACTGGGCCAGCTTACCCGCACCTTCGATCTGATGGCCCAAACCCTGGAATCTCGCGAAGTGGAACGCCAGTCCGCAAATCACGCGTTGAAGGCTTCCGAAATGCGCTATCGCCGGCTGTTTGAAACCGCCCAGGACGGGATTTTGATTCTCAACGCGGACACCGGGCAGATTGATGATGTCAACCCATTCCTGACCGATCTGTTGGGCTACAGTCGCGAGCAACTGCTGGGAAACAAACTCTGGGAGATTGGCCCTTTCAAAGACACCCGGGCGTCCCAGGCGTCGTTCCGGGAGTTGCAGCGTGAAGCCTATGTCCGTTACGACGACCTGCCGCTGGAGACCAGCGCCGGCAAGTCCATCAACGTGGAGTTCGTCAGCAACGTTTATCAGGTTGATGGCAGCAAGGTCATTCAGTGCAACGTTCGCAACATCACCGAGCGCAAGCAGGCCGAGGCAAAACGCAAGGAATACAACCACAAGCTTCAGGTGCTTTCCCGCCGGCTGGTGGAGGCGCAGGAGACCGAACGCCGGAACATCGCGCGTGAACTCCACGACGAAATCGGCCAGGCTCTTACCGTCATGCAATTGAACCTGCAGGCGATGTTGCTGTCGCCCGGCACGGAAGCCGTGTCGTTGCGCTTGAACGAAAGCCTCGCGGTGGTCGGGCGCGTGCTGGAACAAGTGCATGACATCTCGTTGGATTTACGCCCGTCCATCCTCGATGATCTGGGATTGGAACCGGCCTTGCGCTGGTACATCGACCGGCAGGCGGCCCTGGTTGAGATACAAGCCGAGTTCCACGCCGACCGGCTGGAGCAACGCCTGGATCCGATGATTGAAACCGAATGTTTCCGCGTGGCCCAGGAAGCCCTGACCAATGTGGTGCGCCACGCCCAGGCGAAGGCCGTGACGGTTGAGCTGCGCCAGGAAGAGGGACAACTCCATCTGCGCGTGCGCGACGATGGGATCGGGTTTGAGGTGGCGGCCATCCGGGAGCAGGCCATGCGCGGCGCCAGTCTGGGTTTGTTGAGCATGGAGGAACGCGCGTTGCTGGCGGGGGGCGGACTGGAATTCACGTCCAGCCCCGGACAGGGCACCGAAGTTCACGCCTGGTTCCCGTTGAAGTGGCAGACCCCGCCGTCCGAATCTGAAACCCCATGAACAGCTCCGTCAAACCGGTTCGCCTCGTACTGGCCGATGACCACACGCTCGTGCGGGCGGGCATTCGCGCACTGCTGGAAAAGCTGCCAGGAATGGAAGTGGTGGGTGAAGCCGGCGATGGCCGCGAGGTGCTGAAACTGGTCAAGCTGCACCGGCCGGATGTGGTTTTAATGGATATCGCCATGCCCGGCCTGAATGGACTCGAAGCGGCGGCGCGCCTGGCCAAGGAATTTCCGGACGTGCGGGTCATCATCCTTTCCATGCACCACAACGAAGAATACGTCTGGCGCGCGCTCAAGGCGGGCGCGGCCGGTTATCTGCTCAAAAAAGCGGCGACGGCCGAATTGGCCACCGCCCTGCAACACGTGGCGCACGGGGAGATCTATCTCAGCCAGGAAATCTCCACCCGGCTGCCCCAGAACTTCCTTTTGGATGGGATCGCGAAACGGAAAAGCCCGCTCGAACAATTGACGGGCCGGCAGCGCGAGATTCTCCAGCTGATTGCCGAAGGCCAGAACACCAAAGGCATCGCCGAAGTCCTGAAGGTCAGCCCCAAGACCGTCGAATACCACCGCATGAAGTTGATGGACTGCCTGAACGTGCATGACGTTCCGGGCCTCGTGCGTTTTGCTTTGCGGGCCGGATTGCTTCCGCAGGAAAAGCTGGCTACAGGCTAGAATCCTCCAAAAAATTCCACAGGTCAATTCGGGCTTGATTGGCTTCGGCCGTCCGGCGATGGCCGCTGTGCGCGACGAACACCGGATGCCTGGCGACCACGGCGCCCAAAGTTCCGGTTGTGCGACGGATCGGCTGGTCAAAAAGGGTTTCCGAGACAGACTGTATCTTGAGTTTCATCATTTTTGTTTCCGTTTTCAAACACCGCCGGGCCGGCCCGGCTTTTTTAAAATCCGCCGCTGGCCATGCGGGGCAGCAGCCTCGTGAAATGAATCTCCCGGCCGATGCCGGTGAAATGCCAGCGCCAGTGGCCGGCGCGCATCGCCGCCGCCAGGTGCAGGCATGACCGGCCCCAACATCTTTGGCTGAGATAGAGTGACATATTTTTAACTTCCGTTGATGCCTGACCGGAGACAGCCGGAGCGGTTTCACGATCCTGCCCTGCCGCCGCAGTCATCAGCTCCCTGCCCGGCAAAACATTCCGCGGCTATTCTTGTGTCCGATAGAATCGCCTCGAAAAATTCGCCGCATTCGTGTCGGTGAAATCCAACGAACCACTGACTCCCATCGTCACGGTGCCGATGACGGTCCAGGTCTTGAAATCCTGCGTTGCCTGGATGTTGTACGTGTGGCCGTTCTGGCCGGCCACCGTCAGAATGAACTGCTTCGCAGGCGTAAGACGGAACTGAACTCCGGGAAGTGCCGTCAATACACTTCCCGACAAGATCGCATTCGTCCCCCCGCCGCCAGTGAGCGTCACGGTCTGCGTGTAATTGCTCGCCACCGTGGGACTGAACACCACCGTCACCGTCTGGCTCTGATTGCTTCCCAAACTGTAACTCCCGCCCGATACGACGCTGAAGGGCCCTCCCACCACACTCGCCGTCCCGCTCAATGTCCCCGCCCCCGCATTCGCCACCACAAAACTGTTCGTCGCACTCGTCCCGCGCAAAATCGTCCCGTACGCGATGTTCCCGGGCGTCACCCGGATGAGCGGGGTGTTCGTTGTCACACCGCTTCCATACTGATACGGTCCCATGTCCCAGTTGCCGGTCACCGGCCGCGCCTTGCCATCCTTGTCAGCCGTGAAGTAAGACAACTCGTTCGTCGCATGGCCGATGAGCGCGGTTGCCGCCGCCAGCAGGTGGAAGTCATTGTTCGTTCCCCCGGTGACCGTGTATTTGACAAAATCAGCCGCCCCCTGCGCCGTTGTCAACGTCGCGTTGTTGATGATCGTCGAAGTCGTATTTCCGTCTGTGGAAATATATCCGCCGTTGACCGACACGTTGTTGATGATGGTGCATCCCGTGAATGTCGTTGGATGGCTCGACCCGGTCACGTTATTCAGCGTGTACGAACCGTTGTTCCCGTAACCATCGGCGGCGTTATTGGCGAACAGGATGTCGCTGAACGTGCAGGGCGAAGGCCCCACATACCCGCCGTCCGTTCCGAAAACAATGCCGCCGGGGTTGATCGGGTTGCTCATCAGGAAGATGTTGTTGCACACGCGCACATGGCTGAAACCGCCGTAGTAGGCATCGGCGAACAAGGCATAGTTGCCGATGTTGACGAATGTGTTTCCGCAGAACCGGATGTAGTTGTTGCCCAAACCTTGCCAGCCGTCCTGGTGCTGACCGCCTGTGTACGTCATGTCATATCCGACGACAAAATTGTTCGTCATCGTGTATCCATTTCCACCCAGTTGAAAACCATCCGCACCGTCGCCAGCCGCGCCCGTTTGGTGAGGCACATAGACCGTGTTGCCGTCCATCACGCTTCCGTCCCAGGTCGTGTCGTTAAACCCGACCGACATGAAATGGTCTGCGCTGCCGGAGGTGATGGTGCACCAACAATGGTCGAGGCGGAATCCGGTCACACCCTGTCCATCCACTGCCGCGTCGCCGATGGAACCAAAGTTGACATAAGAGATGCGCAGGCCGGTGGTATTTCCAACGGTTGCCGCTCCGCCGTAACCGGAAAGTGCGAAGTGCATTTTGCCGTCCCCGGCGTCACCGGACACCGTGCAATAATTCACACCCGTCAGCCAGGTGCCGCTGCCGCTGAAAACCGCCGTACCGTTGTGCGCCCCGTCCTGTCCGATCTGGTACACAATGGGAGCGCCCGAACTTCCGCCCGCAGGCTTCCAGCCCGAAACCGAATAGGTCAGGGACGATCCACTGGCGCCCCCGGAAATGTAAACCGTGTCGCCGGCCTTCACGCCGGAGACGTTCGAGAGCGTCTTCCAGGCGGTAGCCCAGGACGCCCCGTTGCCGGACGCGGCCACCGAGCTGTCCACATACCAGGCGCTGAGAGCTTGGACGGGGTTGTAGAGCAGGGCGAAAAACAAGATTCCTCCGATAAGTCTGGTGACTCTCATGGTTCGCGAAGACCAACCCGGCGCCACGTCGGCGCGGCCCACTTTTTGTTCAGAGATAGTTCGCATACCTATCGTTACGTCCCATCCGGGGTAACCGCGACTAGGGTGTTCCTGGCCAACACTGGGAAAACCCTTGGTTTCGGTTTGGAAGCGTGAGTCTGGGATCGACGACAGGTTGAACGGGCGGTGGCTTAAGAATCCCCGCGCCTCCGGATTGCTGCCGCGCTGGAATTTAATTCGAAGTGTCCACTGGTAGGGTAACACCCCATGGCGCCCGCGAGGTTTCTCCGTACTTTGTGGTGATGTGCAACGAGTATTTTCCCGAAATCGAAGGTCAACCGTCCCGATGAATCACCAACCATGAAACACAATCACAATCACGACAACGCCGGTTCGCAACTGGTGCCCGTTCGCTTTGAATTCACTCATCCCACGGCCACCACCGTTTGTGTCGCGGGAACTTTCAACCAGTGGCAGCCCGAAGCCAAGACCCTGCATTCCTCCGGTGTCGGTCACTGGTGGAAGGAAACGAATCTGGCACCCGGCACCTACGAATACTGCCTGGTGGTGGACGGCCAATGGATGCCCGACCCGCTCGCCAGGGAAACCGTGCCCAACCCGTTTGGCGGGAGAAACTCGATCTTGAAGGTGGCCAGCTCGCCGGAAGCAGCCCATCTCGCCGACGCGGAACATTTACCACTGAAAAACGCAACCAAATAGAAAGCACAGAAAAAATATGGACAAACAAACACAAGCAACCAGCAGTGACATGGGCACACTCGCCGAAGATGCGCGCGCCTTGATGGCGGCCACGGCGGATGTGGCCGGAGAAAAAGTCGGCGAAGCCCGCAAACGTCTCGCCGCCGCGTTGGAAAGCGGCAAGAAAATCTTGGTCCGGGTCAAGGACAAGGCGGTCGAGGGCGCCAAAGCCACCGACGAAGCCGTGCACGAGCATCCCTATCAAGCCATCGGCATCGCCCTCGGTGTGGGGGCGATCATCGGCTATTTTGTCGCCCGCCGGTGCTCCCGTAATAACGATTGAACCCGTTATGGAATCAGCCACCAGCGGTGTCGGGCAACTTGTCGAGACGGCGAAGCGCCTGGCGCGGCGACTGTTCACCATCGGGGAAAACCGGCTCGAACTGTTGGCGGTGGAAGTGCAGGAGGCGCGCGAGCGTCTCCTGCACGCCATCCTTTTGGCCCTCGGCGTGGCGGCGTTCGGTTTGCTCACTGGCATTACACTCACGGCGGCCATCGTGGTTTGGTTGTGGGCCTGCTCCCCGGTGGTCGTCCTCCTGGCATTGACCGGCCTCTACGCCGCCGCTGGAATTTGTCTTTACCGGCGACTCACCGGAATGCTTCGCGACTGGCAGAATCTTCCGGCCACCCTCGACCAGCTCAAAAAGGATCGCGCATGCCTGGAAAAAAATCTCACGTGACTCCGCTCGAATTGCGGAAACAACTTTTGATCGCGGAAAGCGAGCTCAATCGCGCCCAGCTGGTTCAGGAATGGCAGGCGGTGGCGGACGGAGTTCGCTCCGCCGCCGACCGGGCCAGAACCCTCGGTTCCGTCGCTTCCGCCGCCGCCACGCTGGTTGCCAGCCTTGCGTCCTTCCAGCGCAAAAAATCCGCGCCCGCTGCCGGGAAACCCTCCTGGCTGCAAACCCTTCTCAAAGGCGCAGGACTGATCTCCACCGTCTGGCAGGCGTTCCGCTCACAAGGTCGGGGCCGGGACGGAATTTAATTCATAAAATCCGCGGGTAGGGTAACACCCCATGGCGCCTGCCTGCTTTTGGATTATTCTCATTCCATGAACAACCGAGAACTTTTCTTCAAAGCCGACAAGGCCGGATTCGTATTGGGCGCTGTGCTGTTGGCAACGCTGACCGGATGCGTGGGTTACGTAGAGGGGCCGCGCGCCGGGGTGTATGTGGAGCCGTCGGTGCAGGTGGACGCCGGGTTTGTGGGACAGGATGATTACGTGTATTACCCCGGCTATCAGATGTATTACGGCAGCCGTTCGCACCGATGGTATGATCGGGAAGGCTCTTCGTGGGTGGCGCACCCGGCACCGCGAGGGGTATCGGCCGACGTAGTGCATTCCTCGCCGTCCGTGAAGATGGATTTCCACGACTCCCCGGCCCAGCACCACGCCGCCGTGGTCAAGCAGTATCCGAAAAACTGGAAGCCGTCCGCATCGAGCCAGGGTCAAAATCGAAAGGGTGATCAGCAAGATGATCACGGGCAAAATAAGGGAAGATAACCGGGCGAACCACGTTCGCCCATTGAAAGGAACATTATGTTAGGAACTATTCTATTGATTGTGCTCATTCTGATGTTGATCGGCGCATTCCCTGCGTGGCCGCACAGCCGGAACTGGGGTTATTACCCGAGCAGCGGACTGGGCTTGTTGGTCGTTATTCTGCTCGCCCTCGTTTTGCTGGGCAGAATTTGAGCAGGACGGCTGAACGCCATCGGCAGCAGGGGCTGGCAGTTGAACGGATCGAATGCCGGCAGGTCAGGGTTCTGAGTGGCGGCCCACGCATTCTTAACGAAAGACAAAAATATGTTGCAAAGCATCAAGCAATTACACGGAAGCAAACTCGGGGCGTCGGATGGCGACATCGGCCACGTGAAGGACTTTTATTTTGACGATCAGACCTGGGCGGTTCGTTATGTGGTCGCGGACACGGGAAACTGGTTGCCGGGGCGACAGGTGCTGCTCTCGCCCCATGCCATCGGCGGTCTCCATCACGCCGGAAACGTCCTGCGCGTAAAACTGACCCGGAAAAAGATTGAGGACAGTCCGACGATTGAGTCGCACAAGCCGGTGACGCGACAACATGAAGAGGAGTATCACCGCTATTATGGCTGGCCGGCCTACTGGCTGGGGGACGGGATGTGGGGCGAGAGCGGCGTTTCGATTTTGGAAAAGCCCGCAAAAACTCTGCCGGGCGAATCCGCCGCTGCAAATGGCCTGCGGCCCAAACGCGCCGAAGCGCATCTGCGGAGCACGCAAGCGGTGAGCGGCTACCACCTTCAGGCCACTGACGGCATCATTGGCTACGTCTGCGATTTTATTATGGACGACAAGCGCTGGGCGATCCAGCAACTGGTCATCAAAACCGGGCACCGGTTCACTGGCAACGAGGTGCTGATTCCGGTGAGCAAAGTTGACCGGATCAGTTACGATGACTCCGCAGTGTTCGTGAATTTAACCAAGGAAGCCGTCGAGAAAAGTCCCGGATACCATCCGGCTCCGGTCGGCGCCGTTGATTGACGCCGCCAAACAAAATCAATTTAGACGCCATTACCAAAGGTAGAATCAGTTGATGAAAACCTCCAGTCAGCGGCCTCCGACAGAGCCGGAGGCTTGCAGGGTTGGAGGCGGCTCAAGACCACCAGGTTTCACCGCGACCATGCTCGGTCTGGTGTTGCTGATTGGATGTTTCATTCCGGCCTCGCGCCTGGCAGGTGCGCCCTTGTTGCCACTTACGGACAAACGCGAGGCCAACCCGGCGTCCGAATCCGCCGGGCCAACCTTACACCTGGACTTTGGTCACGCCGAATCCGCCGGAAATTCAGTTGCCGAATTCATGTATTTCGTGCCGCTGATCTCACTGGAGCCGGTTTCCGTCGTCAAGAGTCCCGGCAACACGCAGCGCGCGCGGATGGTGTCCGCCACGCGGTCTTTCACCGATCGGACCTTCCTGGTGACCTGCGAATTTGAGTTTGTCGGCGAAGGCAATCAACAGGACGTTTTTGACCACACGGACAAAGTCCGGCGGCACGAGCAGGATCTCAAAAAAGGCGGTGTGCTCGACCACCAGCTCGGTTCCATCAACGTCGAAGGGGCAGGCAGCGTCAACATTCAGGTGGAGGGGACGATGACCGGTCGCGTTCCGACCGTCACTGAAGTTCGGTTGCGATTCAATGGCCGCGGACGGCCAAGCCTGGTGACCATTGGTCTCTATGACGTCCGGTACCTCGACGGCGCCATCCGGCTCCGCAATGAAAAGGTCGCCCGCGTCAACACCCTGGTTTTTCGAAGACAGCCGGGTCCGACCAAAATGGATATTACGGTGGCGTCGGTGAAACGGAAGGAAGCCGGCGACAATTTTTGGCAAAACCTCATGGGTGGCCTGAAGGCGACCACGGCGAACCTGTTTCTCAAGCCGATCGCCGTGGAGCCCGCCGGCAACGAAGCGATGCTCAATTTCGGTCTTGCTCTCGCGTCAGAAGCTCCGGCATTCACCTTCCCGCACGCCAGAAACCTGAAAGCCGGTTGAGTTGTGGTGTTCTCCGGCGCAGGCATTGCGCTCCCGGTCTGAAACTCCGCTTTAAGCATCGGATGCGAAATTCATCAAATTCCTGGTAGGGAAACACCCCATAGCGCCCGCGGGCTTGTCCAATTTATTCTCCGGCCGTTGGCAACAGAAGATTCTTTCCAAATGGAAGCAGTCATTTTAGCCAGACCACGAAAAATTATACGAAGCTCCATGAACCCGTTTAAAAATTTATTTCTTGAAGAGCGCATGGACCGATCGGGCGCAAAATCCGGTCTGGCCGGACGATGCCATCATCGGTTATGGCCATGGGTTTATTAACCGTGGAAACCCGGAACATGGATTTTTCAATCGAACTGGATCGATGGCAGTGTTCTCCTCCACCCAAGACGGTTCGCGACTTGCACTGGAAACGCACACTGGATGTTCTTCTTATCTTGCTGGCCCTGCCATTCCTGATTCCGCTGGCGCTGCTTTTGGCCCTGTTGATTCGCAGCGGTTCCCGCGGACTGATTCTATTCAGGCAGGAGCGCATCGGCTATCAGGGCCGGCGCTTTATGTGTTTCAAGTTTCGGACCATGTTTGTGAATGCCGGCACGACCACGCATCAGGGACACCTGCGTCAGCTGATGAATTCCAATACCCCCATGATGAAAATGGACTCACAAGGTGATCCCCGGATTATTCCGTTTGGCTTGTTCCTCCGGGCGTCAGGCATGGATGAACTGCCCCAATTGCTCAACGTGTTGCGGGGTGAAATGAGCCTGGTGGGGCCGCGCCCCTGTCTGCCATACGAGTATGAAGAATATCTGCCATGGCAGAAGGAACGGTTTGGAACCGTGCCGGGTTTGACCGGGCTCTGGCAGGTGAGCGGAAAAAACAAGACCACCTTCGTGGAAATGATTCATTTGGACATCAAATATGCGAGAAGCAAAACCCTCGGGTGGGATTTGAAAATCATCCTGATGACAATTCCAGCCTTGATCATTCAAATGCTGGAAACGCGCCAGGCCAGGAAATCGCCCTTTTCTCCAGTTCGCCCGAAAATCAACCATTCCCGCGGCACCACCCGGGCGCATTTCGTTGCGAAGGCAGCGCTGGTGGGTGTGGTTCAGGCGAGAGATGGCAAAGACGTTTGGCGAATGAAGGAATCAAAATTGAATTTATAACATGGCAAAACAAATTAAAGTGGGGGTTGTCGGATGCGGCTATTGGGGACCCAATCTGGTTCGCAATTTCAGGTCGCTTCCCGATTGCAGCATGAAAATGATGTGTGACGTCAGCAAAAATCGTTTGGGTCATCTTAAATCGCTTTACCCGGAGGTCGAAGGCGAGCTGAATTACCATCACATGCTTAACGGCGTCGGCCTCGACGCGGTCATCATCGCCACGTCGGTCAATTCACATTTCCCGATGGCCAAGGCGAGCCTCCTGTCCGGCAAGCACACCTTCATCGAAAAGCCGATGGCGGCTTCATCCGCGGAGTGCGAGGAGTTGATTGATATTGCCCAGGAAAAGGGATTGGTGCTGATGGTGGGGCATACCTTCCTTTATTCGCCGGCAGTCAGGAAAATCAAGGAAATCGTGCAGCGCGGCGACATTGGAGAAATTCGTTACATTTGTGCCCGGCGGTTGAATCTGGGACTTTTCCAGAAAGACATCAACGTTGCCTGGGACCTGGCACCCCATGATATTGCGATCATTTTGCACATCATGGAAACGGAAGCGGTCACCATCAACTGCAAGGGTAGCGCGCATATCACGCCCGGGGTGGAGGATGTGACGGCCATGTGGCTCAATTTTCCAGGAAATCGCTCGGCCATCATTCATAGCAGCTGGCTCGACCCGAGAAAAATCAGGGAAATGACCATTGTCGGCAGCAAACAAATGATCTTCTATGACGACGTTTCACAGCTTGAGAAAATCAGGGTCTTCGATATGCGGGTTGAAAGGCCGCCGCACAATGACACCTTTGCGGAATTTCATTATGCTTATCATTATGGAGATGTCCATGTTCCTTATATCAAACAGGAGGAGCCGTTAAAAATCGAATGCCAGCATTTTCTGGATTGCATAAATCAGGGGACAACACCCTTGACGGATGGCAGACAAGGCCTTGAACTGGTTCGCATATTGGAGGCGTCTTCCCAATCGCTGAAACGAAACGGTGCCTCAGTCAATCTTTCCCGACCGGGGGAATGGCAACGATTGAATGCACCCATCCTGGAACCGGCCATGCCCTATCAACTCTCAGCGATGTCCTGACCTCATGCCCCCCTATCCACCCCACACTCTTCACGCTTGTATGTATGACATGAATGAGCCAAAACTCCTTGAAAATGCAGAAACCCCATATGATGGAGCGCTGCCGCAGTAACCTTGCCGGGCATCGAAAGGAACACTATGGGTCTCATCAAAAAGCATAATTGGCGGACGCACTTGTCGTCCTTGTTCGTTCTGGCAGGGCTGTGCGCGTGCGGTTTCCCGGCCCAAGCTGTGTCCACTCACCCCATCCTCGTTCTCACAAACGCAGCCAACCCTTTTAGCCAATACTACTCGGAGATCCTTTTGACCGAAGGATTGAATGAGTTTACCCAAGCGAACGTTTCCACCATTTCCTATGACTCACTCGCACCCTATGACATGGTGATCCTCGGCGAATCAGCGCTCACACCTGTGCAAGTCAATGACCTCAGCGATTGGGTCAATGCCGGTGGAAAACTCATCGCGATGCGCCCGGACAAACAACTGGCCGGTCTTCTTGGACTCACCGATGCAGGCTCCACGCTGTCCGAAGGTTATCTGCTGGTAAACACGGCGGATGGTCCGGGGATTGGAATTGTGGACCAGACGATGCAATTTCACGGAACGGCCCACCGTTACACTTTGAGCGGTGCTTCCAGCGTGGCCACCCTCTATTCCAACGCCCTCTCCGCCACAGCCAACCCTGCGGTAACGCTGCGAAACGTCGGCCCCAATGGCGGGCAGGCCGCCGCCTTCATCTTTGATCTGGCCCGATCCATCGTCTTTACCCGTCAGGGGAACCCAGCCTGGTCAGGTCAGGAACGCGACGACATCACACCAATCCGCCCCGACGACCTCTTCTACGGGGCCGCCCGTCTCGATCCGCAGCCAGACTACGTCGATCTAAACAAGGTGGCCATTCCGCAAGCCGATGAGCAGCAGCGGCTCTTGGCCAACATGATCCTTTCGATGGAATCCAACAGGAAACTGCTGCCCCGATTCTGGTACTTCCCTTACGGCTTCAAGGCCGTGGTGGTCATGACCGGTGACGATCACGCCACCGGGGGTACCGCTGGACGCTTCGATCGATACATCGCCCTTAGCCCCGCCCACGCCTCGGTGGACGACTGGCAAGCCATCCGCAGCACTTCATACCTTTTCCCCGACACCCCTTTGACCGACGCCCAAGCCGCCGCCTATAACGCGGCCGGCTTCGAGATCAGCCTGCACTTGAACACCGGCTGTGCCGACTACACTCCAGATTCACTGCACATGCTGTTCACTAATCAACTTGGTCGATTCACCAACACGTTCCCGAGTCTTCCCCCCGTCGCAACACACCGGATTCACTGCGTCGCCTGGAGCAGCTATACCACCTTGCCCGAAGAGGAGCTGCGACTGGGCATTCGACTCGACACGAGCTATTATTTCTGGCCTCCCAAATGGGTCCTTGACCGGCCCGGCCTTTTCACCGGCTCGGGCATGCCAATGCGGTTCGCCAAAACCAACGGAAGCCTCATTGACGTATATCAGGCAGCCACCCAGATGACCGATGAATCGGGCCAAAGCTTTCCGTACACCGTGGATACTCTGCTGGACAGGGCGTTGGGACCGGAAGGATATTACGGCGCCTTCGTGGCCAACATGCATACCGACTCCGTGAACTCTCCGGAATCGGACGCGATCGTCAACTCCGCTGTCAATCGGGGAGTGCCCGTGATCGCCGCCCGTCAATTGTTGACCTGGCTGGATGCCCGCAATGATTCCACCTTCGACTCCGTCGGCTGGACCAACAACACTTTGAGCTTTACGATCACTGCGAGTGCAGGCGCCAGGGGCCTGCAAGGCATGGTCCCGATACCGGTAGGCTACAGGGTGACTAATATCGCCCACGATGGTAATCCAATTGGTTGTTCATTGAACAAAATCAAAGGCATGCAGTATGTCTTTTTCCCAGCTCTTACAGGCAATTACTCAATCAGCATCATATCGAATGTTGCGCCGCTGAATATTACAGCGATTCTGCCCCGGGCCGGCGTAACGGACGCCAACCGGGCCCCGGATATCAGTCTCACCTCCAGCGAAGTGATGAGTGCGTCGACCGTCAACCCAAACACATTTGTCCTGCTTGATGCCTCCGGCAACGTGATTTCTGTCTTGTTGTCCTACATCGCTTCCACGCTCGCGCCGGTTCTGACCCCCACTTTCCTTCTGGCACCGGCGACAACCTACACAGCCGTTGTGAAAAGCGGCGGAAGATCGCCCCGTTGAACTGCCGGTGGCCTCGCATGTCTGGCGCCAGGATCACAACGGCTCACCCACCAGGATTCCGGTTTCATCGACCCGTCGTGAACAAGCCGGCCGGGGTCGTGCAGGTTTACCTGCCGCCGGACGCAACACGCCTTGAAAATCATCCTGATGAACTAATCGGCTGGCAGCGAGGCAGCCCGGACTGGAAATTGACCAGCTTGGTAAATGGGGCAAACACCCCATAGCGAACGCGCTGTCGCACAGTCTATGCTGGTCGTATGAGACACAACAAAATATCCCCAGACCAAAACGAAAAGCCTGCCGGCGCTTCCCGGCCAACTGCGGTTGCGGACTTAAACCCAGGCGAAGCTGATTTTGCGCCCTCGCCGGATGAGGTCGCCCGAAAGGCATACTTCAGTTATGTCAATCAGGGTTCACTGCCCGGACACGAGGTGCAGCATTGGCTGGAGGCCGAGGCGCAATTGCTCGCGGAACGCAAGCTCACCCGGATGCATGGGTTTCATAACCAGACTTAAACAAAACCAATCGCCAGACAAAAAACGAATTACAATTTTATGAAGGCCTTGAACAGCACACTCGCGGAAGCCCCCAAAATATATGAAACCGAAAACGACATCTCGCTCAAGCGCCGGTCGGAGCTGAACGCGCTCATGAACCAGCGGCTGGCGTCTGCGGTGGATCTACAGACGCAGATGAAGCAGGCGCATTGGAACGTGAAAGGCCCCAGCTTCATCGGCTTGCACGAACTCTTTGACAAGGTGAACGAAGCCGTGGAGTCGTACGTGGACATGATTGCCGAACGCATCGTGCAACTGGGCGGCATCGCCGAGGGCACGGCGCGCGTGGCCGCATCCCGCTCGCAACTTGAAGAGTATCCGCTCATGATCGCGGATGGCATGGCTCATGTCGAAGCCGTTGCCCGGGCGCTTTCCACCTTCGGTCAGGAAGCCCGCCGCACAATCAACGAAGCGGGCGAACTGGATGACGCCGACACGGCGGATCTGTTCACCGAGGTTTCGCGCGGCATAGACAAGTGGCTTTGGTTTGTGGAAGCCCATTCCCAGGCCACAAAATAAACCAGTCCAAAAAAAACAGAAACATATGAAAACCAAATTCATCCTGCTTGTAGTCAGCGGTTCACTGCTGCAGGCCGCGCCCGCATTGCTGGCGCAAGACACCGGCATTCCAGCCTCGAAACAATTGGGCGCATTGGAAAATGACCAGTTTTCAGGCGAACAGCGTCTCCTTCCACCCAATGTCGAGTGGAAGTTGAACCTTACTGACGAGCAGAAAGCCGAGCTGAAGCCAATCGAGGACGATTTCGCCAAAACAAGCAAACAATACCAGACAGCCAACCAGCCACGGATTGATGCTGCCCTGGAAGCAAATCGTCAGGCGCGCGCATCAAAGGATACGGCGCAAATTCAGGCAGCACGCAGACAAATGCAAGAGGTTTGGGCCGGTCTCCAGCCCTACCGGGTGACCGCCGTCAATCAAATCAAGCCGCTGCTGACACCCCATCAACTCACCATTCTGGAGGATCCGAAAAATCAATGGCACGAAAATCATGTTCATGCAGCGAATGATCCGTCGGCGAATTGAACCGTGACCACCGTGATCCCACGGATGCACAGGAAAAACCGCAGTTTAAAATTATGCCAGCCTTAACCCCCAAGGAAATCAGCCTTCGCTTAAAAGCCATTCCGGGCTGGTCGAAACGCGCGCAAACCATTTGCCGCATATTCAAGTTTGAGGGATTCCTGATGAGCATGGCTTTTGTGCGTCGAATCGCCAAACGAGCTCAAAAAATCAATCATCATCCGGATATTGACATTCGTTTTGACCGGGTGAAATTGACGCTCACCACGCACGCTGAAGGAGGAATCACCGAAAAAGATTTCTCCCTTGCCCGGCAATGCGATCTGGTCTTCTCCAAGTTTTTAGAGTCGTGGTCGGCACAGATTCCAAGCCAAAACCAAACCAAGTAAGTTAAACAATATGAACACCCCCATCATCGCCCGAGACCTGGCCAAACAAGCTCCGCACAGCCCGCGCGATCGCATCGCCGGATTCGTGATCGCCCGCCGCGCCGTTGACAAATGCCGCGCCAGTCTGGCGGGAACGCCCGGCGAATATCATTACGATTGTCCGCTGGACAACCTGCTCTTTGGTTTCAAGGGCATCACAGGCGACGAATTCAAGGCAGCCGTTCAGACGTCGAAAGATTATGAAGACGTCGGCGTCTGGCTGCAGGCCAACGGCACGGCCAAAACGCCGGTTGAAATCAAAGCCTGGTCCGATGAAATGGAAGCCGGCAGCCTGATGAAGAATCCGGAAAAGCGCGCCTACTTCATCGAGGACTGCTCCCGGCTTGGACTGAACCCGCAGATGAATACCACATTCGACTGGCTGGAAGCAGATGACCGCTCGAGCTTCCGCCGCAAATCCGGGTAAAATCTTTTGCTTTCCACCCCAAATCAAGGCCGTTTCGCGTAATGAGAATGGAATCCCACCGGAGAATTCAGACTTTGGCTCTGGTGGTCCTGTGGTTGTGCCTCCCCCTGTTCGCCCGCGCGCA
>Ga0265316_10001643_pt1 | contig 23843 bp, 17 predicted proteins | sample 4522metaG_FD_202092 | JGI IMG/M metagenome (GOLD analysis project Ga0265316, IMG submission 202092) | Rhizosphere microbial communities from Carex aquatilis grown in University of Washington, Seatle, WA, United States - 4-5-22 metaG | ecosystem: Host-associated > Plants > Roots > Rhizosphere >... | reverse complement strand
GATCGGCGCCATCAAGAAGGCCGAAGACCGGCTGATGTTCAAAGATGCCATGCGCGGCATCGGCCTGGAGTGCCCGGAATCGAAGTTGGTCAACAATCTCGACGACGCGCTGGAATTCGCCGAGCGCATCTCGTACCCGGTGATCCTGCGGCCCAGCTTCACGCTGGGCGGCACCGGCGGCGGCATCGCGTACAACCGCGAAGAGATGGTGGAATTGATCGAGCGCGGGCTCGACCTTTCGCCGGTCCACGAGGTGCTGGTCGAACAGAGCGTGCTGGGCTGGAAGGAATTCGAACTGGAGGTGATGCGCGACGTCGCCGACAACGCCATCATCATCTGCTCCATCGAGAATTTCGACCCCATGGGCGTACACACCGGCGACTCCATCACCGTGGCCCCGGCGCAGACGCTCACCGATCGCGAATACCAGATGATGCGCGACGCCGCCATCAAGTGCCTGCGCGAAATCGGCGTCGATACCGGCGGGTCGAACGTGCAGTTCGCCTTCAACCCCGAGAACGGGCGCATGGTGATCATCGAGATGAACCCGCGCGTCTCGCGCAGCTCCGCGCTGGCGTCGAAAGCCACCGGGTTCCCCATCGCCAAGATCGCCGCCAAGCTGGCGGTGGGCTATCGCCTGGACGAGATTCCCAACGACATCACCAAGAAGACGCCCGCGTGCTTCGAGCCCACCATCGACTACGTGGTGGTGAAGATTCCGCGCTGGCAGTTCGAGAAGTTCCCCGGCTCGGAGAGCGTGCTCGGCACCCAGATGAAATCGGTCGGCGAGGTGATGGCCATCGGGCGCACCTTCAAACAGGCGCTCGGGAAGGGCATGAGGAGCCTGGAGACCGGTAAATCCTCCGCCTCGGACGTGTATGACCGGGAGCTGATCGCGGGCAAGCTCATCACGCCCAACCCGGACCGGCTGGCCTACATACGGTTCGCCTTCGAGTGCGGCTATACCGTCGAACAGGTGCGCGAGCACACTTCGATCGACCCCTGGTTCCTGGAGCAGGTGCGGCAGGCGGTGGCCTACGAGCAGGATATGGGTGCGGAGTCGATCGAGACGGTGACCGAGGAGCAGATGCGCAAGGCCAAGCGCGACGGCATCAGCGACCGGCGCCTGGCGCAGTTGTGGAAGGCCGATCTGCTGGCGGTGCGCGCGCGGCGCAAGGAGCTCGGCGTGCGCGCCGTGTTCAACCGCGTGGATACCTGCGCGGCCGAGTTCGAGAGCTTCACGCCGTACCTGTATTCGAGTTACGAGCGCGAGTGCGAGGCCGACCCCTCGACGCGCAAGAAAGTCATGATCCTGGGCAGCGGCCCGAACCGCATCGGCCAGGGAATCGAATTCGACTACTGCTGCTGCCACGCATCCTTCGCCTTGCAGCAGTTCGGCGTCGAATCGATCATGGTCAACTGCAACCCGGAGACCGTCTCGACCGACTACGACACTTCGGACCGGCTGTACTTCGAGCCGCTCACGCTCGAAGAAGTGCTGAACATCTGCGACACCGAGAAGCCCGACGGCGTCATCGTGCAGTTCGGCGGGCAGACTCCGCTGACGCTGGCGCTGCCGCTGAAAGCCCAGGGCGTCCCCATCATCGGTACCGACCCCGCCAACATCGACCTGGCGGAGGACCGCGAACTGTTCGGCGCCCTGCTCGACCGGCTGGGGATTCCCGCCCCCGACAACGGCACGGCGAGAAGCGTCGAAGAGGCCTGCACCGTGGCGCGGCGTATCGGCTACCCGGTTTTGGTGCGGCCTTCCTACGTGCTGGGCGGGCGCGCGATGGTGATCGCTTACGACGAAGACACCGTGCGCCGCTACATGCGCGAGGCCGTGGTATTCTCGCAGGACCGCCCGGTGCTCGTTGACCGGTTCCTCGAGAACGCGACCGAGATCGACGTAGACGCGCTCGGCGACGGCACCGATGTGTTGGTAGCCGGCATCATGGAGCACATCGAAGAAGCGGGCGTGCACTCCGGCGACAGCTCCTGCGTGCTGCCGCCGTATTCGCTCTCGCCGGAGACGCTGGCCACGGTGCGGGAGTACACCGAACGGCTGGCGCGCGCGCTGAACGTGATCGGCCTGATGAACGTGCAGTACGCGGTCCAGAAGGGCAAGGTCTACGTGCTTGAGGTGAACCCGCGGGCCTCGCGCACGGTGCCCTACGTCAGCAAGGCCACGGGCGTTCCGCTCGCGAAGATCGCGGTAGGGCTGATGCTGGGCAAGAAGCTCGGCGAAATGGGACAGTTGACGGGCGGGCGCACCAGCGGCGTGCTGCCGGTGCCGCAGTTCTTCGTGAAGTCCCCGGTATTCCCCTTCTCGAAGTTTCCCGGCGTAGACCCGGCGCTGGGCCCGGAGATGCGCTCGACCGGCGAAGTGATGGGCGTGGGCGAGAACTTCGGCGAGGCGTTCGCCAAGGCGCAATTGAGCGCGGGCACGCCGATCCCCAACAAAGGGACGCTCTTTGTGAGCGTGAACGAAGCGGACAAGGCGGGCGCGGTCGAAGTGGCGCGAGCGTTCGCCGACTACGGCTTCCAGATCGCGGCGACGCGCGGCACGGCGGCGGTGCTGCGGGCGGCGGGGATCGCGACCAAGACGGTGCTCAAGGTGAACGAAGGCCGTCCCAACGCGGTGGATATGCTGAAGGCGGGCTCGATCACGCTGGTGATCTACACCACCACCGGCGGCCACACCTTCAGCGACGAGAAAGCCATCCGCCGCGCGGCGCTGGCGCACCGGATTCCGTGCATCACCACCATGAGCGGTGCGCGGGCGGCGGCCGAGGCGATCGCGTCCCGGCGGCGCGACCCGATCCGGGTGTGGAGCTTGCAAGAAATCCACGCGCGAGAGGGCACGCCGGCTTAGGGGCTTCTGGCTGGCTCCATCCTACTGACAGAACAGCGGTTAGTCGAAATTGGCTTCGTTTTGTATTCCTGGTTATGTCCTCGCGGCCGGGTAGCGGATCGGGATGCGCAGGGCATAGATTGCCGGGGGGAGTGTACTACGAGGCGGGTGGGGTTCCGAGGGCGATAAACGCCTAACTCGGCGCAGGGGTTGGGGAATCAGGACTCGGAGTTTCGTGACCGGTTGCACCTCGCCGGCGCTGGGGCGACCTCCGCTACTCCCCGCCGTCAGGGCGTCTTCTCGTTGTTGTGGCCGGACATGTCGAGCGGGGCCTGCCGGTCGCTGATGTCATTCACTCGGTCTATCACGATTCGCACGTCGGCCAAGCCAGTCCCGGCCTGGACCTGGAACTTAGGGCGGGACGGCTTTACCCCCGTCGATGAATGCGCCCAGTTAAGACTCTCAACCTGAATCTCGAAGCCCCGGTCCGAGAGGACCTCAAACGTCGCTTCGCCCTTGGGGTCCGTGTATCGGCTGATCCGCTCGTATGCACCGAGCCTGTTGCACACGACGCTGGCATTAGTCACCGGCCTGCCATCCGGCCACACCACCTTCACCAATATGAGTCTGGTCGAGAGTCGGCGGCTGACGCGGAAATCCTGAACTCTCGAGACTCCCGGTCCCTCGACGTGCACTACGACGGCGTCCTCGCGCCTGGCGACGCCGGGATAGAAGCACGGCTCATACGGCGCCGCTGATTTTGTGCCGTTGATATTCACGCCGAGCAGGTAATCGCCGTTGTCCAGTTTTCCAAACTCGAATGCCCCACTCGCGTCCGTGATGGCCGTGAACAGAAACCGGCTGTCTGGCGGAAGAAGCGCCAACTCGACGGGAACCCCAGGCGCCGGCTTGCCGGCCGGATCCAACAGGCGACCGGTGACCCGGGTGTCGGTCCACATGCCGATGTCGTGCTCGACACAACTTCCGGATTCGACCTCGAACTCGTATTCCGGTTCGCTGCTCACACGATCCGGATAGGAGGCGGTCACAGCATAAACACCTGGCTCCGGCACCGGCACCCTAAAGAAGCCCGTTGAGTCGCTCACCCCTTGGAACGTCTTGCCGTCCTTCGTAGCTGTGATCCTGACGCCACTCAACCCAGGCTTGTGTTCGACCTGAATCGAATAGACAATCGAACTTTCGTCGATGTCGGCCGCCACTCTGCCCTGCAGTTGCGGCACCCGTTTGCCACGCGCCCAGCCGCGAAGGAATTCGATGTCCGCCTCAGTGGACCATGCGGCCACGATGCCCTTGCAGTCGCTGCTAATCAGCACGCCATCCCTGCCACGGCCCGCGAGCACCAAGTAGCGTTCTCCTCGCTTGTAGGCGGCCCCGCAGGGCATGGGGTACACATCCACCTCCCGTGTCCCCGCTGCCAGACCTTTGATGGGTTCGTCAATCGCAAAGTGGAACGGACCGTCGCCGGACGGTCCGGCGTTGAGAACGTGGCCGAGGAACAGGGCTGGGATATCGTTGATTGCCTCACAGGCCGGCGCGTAGCTACAGTCGCAATTCTGCGCGAACCCGGGAGCAATTGACACCAGAAGAAGCAAGATGGCAGCCCGCATATTCACTTCGCCGCCTCCGCCAGATACGCTGTCACCGCGTTTGCCAACGACAGCACTGCCTTCGCACGGGCTTCGGACTCCGCCCGCGCCACGGTCTCGCCGAAATTGAGATCGCCCGGCAGTTTCTTCATGGCGATATTCTCGCTGGCCCGCGCCGTGTGAATCACGATTCCGGTGCGCACGTCCAGGAGAACCGATTCGGCCGCGCATTGCGCATGGACTTCGTCGGATCTCAGGAAACGGTCCCGGCCAAACGCCAGAATGCGGGCGGCGTAGACGAACAGCAGGTCGGCCTGGACGCGCGCGGCCGCCTCTCTGAGATACGGCACGGTGCGTTTCTCCGGCACCAACAGCGACGGCAAAAAGCGGACTTCGGTCAACTGCGGGGAGGCCTTGAGCGCTCGCGAGACGTTGTCCAGATTCTTGGCCTCGGTTTCCGTAAGGTCCTCGGACCACGAATAGGTTTTGCTGAGATTCAAGATCGCAAGACGGTGACGGTCCGCGAGGGTGAGATGGGTGCCGAGAATTCTGGCGATGTCCTGGTCGGAGAGGATCGCCTGGTCTCCCTTGAAGAGCGATTCGGTATCGTTTTCACCGCTTCCCAGGATGGAGTCCGGGGGCGGTGGCGGAGGAGGAGGTACCTTGTGCTTCATGCAGCCGCACGTTATGGAGACCGCCATGACCACGGCGCATGGAATCGCGAGGTTGTGTTTCATTGATATCTCGTCACGCTGCTCTGCCGACACGCAAGGTCACCCGCAAGCCCGCGGCGCCGAGGAAGTTGACCAGCGCATCGATCGAAAACAGGTGAAGGCGCCCACGCATGAGGTCCGATACCCGCGGCTGGGTCACGCCCAGCAGCTTGGCGGCCTGCGCCTGGGTGAGTCCCTTCTTCTCGATCTCCGCGATCAGGGCGTTCATCATAGCCGCCCGAATGCGGAGGTTCTCCGCCTCCGCCGGCGGGAATCCGAGATCGCGAAATACGTTCGCGTTTGGTTTGGTTTGGACAGTCTTCATGTTCAACCCTCGTTCCGGAGGAGGCTCCTGTAGCGCCCCCTCGCAAGCGATATCTCTTTGGCGGGCGTTTTCTGGGCCTTCTTCGGGAATGCGTGCAGCACGTAAACGGATTCCGAACTTCGCGACATAGAGGACGCGGTACTCGCCCCCTGCGTGGACGCGTATCTCCGCGACGCCGGGCCCGACGGATGTGAAGGGCTTCCAATCGCGTGGATTCAGCCCTCTCTGGATGCGGTCCAGTTGGAACCCGGCATCCTGGCGAGCCGGCCCCGGGAACGCCCGCACGCAACCGAGGCTGTCACCCAACCAAACGATACGCTCGAGGATCTCGTCCACCGACCTCTCTACTATACAACATTTTGTATAGGCCCCCGCTACGCATATTCTTGGCACTTCATCTGCTGAGTTATCCCCAGGGGAGGGCCGTCTGCCTTCCGAGAACTCAGACAAGGCCATTCGTATTCCCGGACTGGGCACAGCAGGGGAAACACGGCTTCGGGCGGCGCGCCGATGTCGCCGCTGTATTCGGTGGTGGCGCGCCTGGCGCGGATGGCGCCGCCCGACGCGGTGGTGGCGGCTGCGAAAGCCAGGGAAGATGGGCTGCTCGCCAGCACTTCGTGGGCAGCCGCAGCGAGGAGGCGCTGCGAAGTGCGATACAGTCGGTTCTAGAACAGGAGCCCTGAGAATTGCCGCAATTCGACTTCACCCCCAGAAGTGTCCCCCGCGTCGAGACCCGCTTCCGCCGCATCGCCACCGACCTGCCCGTGCCGGAATCGGTGCCGCTGCTCGAGAAGCTCGCCCGCCTGGAACCGGTGTCCATGCGCGGGCTGCCGCCGGTGGTATGGGACCGCGCCGAGGGCTTCCAGGTGTTCGATGCCTGGGGGAACTGCTGGATCGACTGGTCCTCCGGCATCCTGGTTGCCAACGCCGGCCACGGCCGCCAGGAAATCCGCGACGCCATTACCGCACAGGCCGCGAGCAAGCTGCTGACGAACTACTGCTTTCCGACCGAGATCCGAGCGCGACTGGTCGAGCGCCTCGCCTCGCTGCTGCCGCCGCCGCTCGAGAAGGTGTTCCTGGTCTCGACCGGCTCGGAAGCCGTGGAAACCGCGATCAAGCTCTGCCGCGCTTACGGCGTTCGCCAGGGGGGCCGAGCCAAGCACGTCATCGTGTCCTTCGAGAACGCATTCCACGGCCGCACCCTCGGCGCGCAGCAGGCGGGCGGCATCCCGGCGCTCAAGGAATGGATCGTCAACTTCGACCCCGGCTTCGTCCACGTGCCGTTCCCCGATGGCGTCTGGCGCGAGCGGCTGTCCTTCGAGTCCTTCGAGGACCAACTGCGCGAGCGCGACGCCGAGCCGAGGAACGTGGCCGGCGTCATCATGGAAACCTACCAGGGCGGGACGGCGGCTTTCGCGCCGCGCTCCTACGTGCAGTCGCTGCGGCAATGGTGCAGCGGCCACAAGGCGCTGCTGGTGCTCGACGAGGTGCAGGCCGGCTTCGGCCGCACCGGAACGATGTGGGGATTCGAGCACTACGGCGTGGTCCCCGACCTCGCCACCTTCGGCAAAGGCCTCTCGTCTTCGCTCCCCATCGCGGCGGTCGCGGGCAAGGCGGAGGTGATGGACCTGTTCCCGCCGGGCACCATGTCCTCCACCCACACCGGCAATCCGGTCTGCTGCGCGGCGGCGCTGGCTTCGATCGGCCTGATCGTCGGCGAAGGCCTGGCCGAGCGCGCGCGCGTCAACGGCGCGCTGCTTCACCGCAAACTCGCGACCCTCCAAACGCGCTTCCCGCAAATCGGCACCGTCACCGGCAAGGGGCTTGTCGCCGGCGTCATCTGCGTTCGCCCCGGAACCAGAACGCCCGATGGCGACCTGGCCTTCGACATCGTCCGCCGCACGGTCGAGAAAGGCGTGCTGATGTTCGGCCCCGTGGGCCATGGCGGCGCCACCGTCAAGATCTGCCCGCCGCTCGTGATTCCTCCGGAGGCCATCGAGGACAGCGCCGCCGCCTTCGAGGAAGCGGTGGCCGAGGCCGTGGCCGCCCGCTCCTGAAGCTACGAAGTGTTGTAGGCGGACCCCCTTGATCCGCGGCCGAAGCCCCGTCGGACTGGTCGCAGCACCCGCGCGGACCAGGGGTCCGCCCCACAATTCAGTGCAAAACCCGTAACCGTGGGCACTTGCAGCAGCGTTGGGCGAAACCTTTAACATTAACGATCTTTTTCTCTTGCATTCTGGAAATAGCGGATGTAGAATTCAGGCAGATTCTGCCGAGCCCATCAGAGGTGCGCTATGAATGTTGCGCTCATCGGCGCGGAACTCGAAGAGAATCTTGGGCTTCGATACATCGCCTCTTCTCTTGAGGCCCGTGGGCACCGCGTCACCATCGTTCCGTTCAACTCCGAACGGGAAATGGCGGAAGCCGTCGAGCAGACCGCCGCTTCCCGGCCAGAAATCGCCGGGCTTTCCATGGTCTTCACGTCGCGGGGACGCGAATTCTGCGAGTTTGCAGCCCGCCTCCGCGAAGCCGGCTACCGGGGTCACATCATAGCCGGCGGTCCGTTCGCGTCCTTCAACTGCGAGAAACTGATCCGCGACTTTCCCGCATTCGATTCGGTGGCTCTCGGCGAGGGCGAAGATCTCATGTGCGCGCTGGCCGAGAACCTGGCATCGCTCTCCGCCGTGCCCGGCCTCTGTTACCGCGCGCCGGACGGCCAGCCGGTCATCAATGCCCCCAACGGAAACCCCGACCGCCTCGACGACTTGCCCTGGCCGAAGCGCCTGGGGTTCCACAACTACTTCGGCAAGCCCATCGCCAGCATCCTAACCAGCCGTGGCTGCTGGCGCGAGTGCGCGTTCTGCAGCATCAACGCCTGGTATCAACGGGTGGGCGGCAAGCGGTTCCGCATTCGCAGCGTCGAGAGCATCGTGGCGGAAATGGCCGACCTGTACCACCGCCACGGCGTCCGGATCTTCAACTTCCAGGACGATAACTTCTTCGTGCCGAATCCGCTCAAGGCGGTGGAACGGTTCACCGCGGTCCGCGACGGGATGTGGCGCGAAGGCGCGCGCGACATCGCCATCGCGGTGAAAGCGCGGCCCGACAGCATCACCGAGGACTCCATCCGCGTACTCGATCAGCTCGGGCTGTTTCGGGTCTTCCTCGGCGTCGAGAATGCCTCGGAGAACGGCCTGCGCAACCTGAACCGGAAGAACACCGTTGAGCAGGTCTTAAACGCGCTCCGCATCCTGAACCGGTACGACGTACACATCGCCTACAACCTCCTGATGTTCGAGCCCGACACCACGCTCGACGACATTCTGGTCAACCTACGGTTCATGGAGCGGCACATCGAGAACCCGTTCAATTTCTGCCGCGCCGAGGCGTATCCCGGCACCGGGCTCGAGTGCAAGCTGGCGGGCGAGGGACGACTGCTCGGCGATGCCTTCGGCTACGACTACCGCCTCAGGGACGCGCGCCCGGAAGCGTTCCACCAGGTTGCCAACTACGCCTTCTTCGACCGCAACTTCAGCGACTTCGGCCTGCATTACTTCAACATGCAGGTGGATTTCTACTTCCAGCTCCTGCGCCGGTTCCATCCCGACACCCTGAGCCAGACCCTACGCGCCAACGTCCGCAACTTCATCAAGGAAACCAACCTCGATACCTACGCCCGGCTCTCGGAGATATACGACTTTGTGGCCTCCTGCGATCCGCGGGATTCCTCCGAGATCCGCGTCTTCGCCCGCCAGATGCGCGAGCGCGTTGACGACCACAGCGCGGACCTGCTCGCCCGAGGGCAGCGCGTACTCAATTGGCTCGAGGACGCCTACGCCAGGAAGTCCGCCGGCGTGACCGGCGCGCCTCCCGCGCCCCCTGAGGTGCTCCCCGCTTCCGATCGCCATCCTTCGACGCCGGAGATTCCCGGTCTCGAGTTCATTCGGCCCGGTTGGGGCTGGGAGAACGTGGACCTTTTCGGAGTCTCGCAGGCGCCCGTCCCGTATCGCGTCTATCAGGCCCGCCTGGCGGAATACGTCGAAGCAAGCCAGAGAGGCAAAGCCTGCGCCGGCCCGCAGGCGCCCGCCAGCCAGCCAAACGACAGCGCGGACAGGCTGGTGTCCGCACCAACAGCGAGGTGAACGTGAATTTGAGGCCAACACCCTGGGTCGAGCCGCCTCATCCGTCGGTCATTCGCCTTTACGAGGACCTGATCCAGGTCTACCGCTCCATGAAAGAGAACCAGCGCCAGATCGACCGAGTTTTCGATCGCGTGGCTTCTCAGATCGGCTTCGTCGTCACCACCACTCTCCCTGTCCGCGCGGAAGTGGAGAGCAAGGGAACCGTCCGCAGCCTCGAACCGGACGGCGAAGCGATCCGCAAAACGCTTTTCGGCACGGAGTTCACACCCTTCCTGGCAGAACTGAAGGGCCAGGTGTTGCAGGATGTGTCCCCGGGCACCTATCGCTTCTACCTGATCTGGTATGATGCCCTGCTGCTCAAGCTGCAGTGGGACATCTACGAGCCCGCCCAGGTGCTCGCGTCCCTGATCGATATGATCGCGCAGCCGGCGCAACTGGCCGGGGCCGCCATGGTTCGGCCCGAGGTCCAGGAACCGGCACACTGGTTCGATCCCCGCATCGCCCTGCCCGTCGAGGATATCCTGACCATCTCGGCCATCGACGCGGTGTATCCCGAGCTGCGTTTGTCCGAGCGCATCTCCGCCAACCGGATGGCGGTCCGGCGGATCGCCTCCCACGTGATGGAGCCGGCCCATTTCGTCCCCGGTGTTCGGGAACCCGCGCACCTTCTACAGGCGTTGGTCCGGCCGGAGGTTCACGAACCGGCTCACCCCCCCGCACTCGGTTCGCGCGAGAGTCTGCTGGCCGAGTTGCGAAACGTCCTTCAGAAATTCGGCATGTAGCTGTGAGTCGGCTTTTGTTGTGGCGCACGCACTCCTGCGTGCCGCGTCCCCACTCTTGGGGGCGCATGGTTCTGCGTGCGCCACGCCCACTCCGAAATCGGAACTACCCCAGCGCCTGAATGCGGGTTTCCTCGAACGCCAGTCCAAGCACGCGCACCAGGTCCGGGCGAACTTCGAGCATGTTGACGGAGGGAAAGTCCCACCCCGGCCTCGAGAACTTCGCCACAACCTCCGCCACGGGAATGACGCCTTCCACTTCGGCCCCACCGGCCCAGCCGCGCCTGAGCTTCAAGCCGCGGGAAAGCAGGAAGTCCAGAACGACCCGTGCCGCTTCCGGGCCCGTTCGCTCCGGCGTCAGCCCGAGCCAGTCCGAGATAAGCCGGTAGGTGAACCCCCACAGCGGCCAGCCGTTGATGTCGATGGCCGGGAACAGCATGCTGCGGGGCACGCCGGCTACCGGCCGCAGGCAATGCCGCGCCGGATCGCGCAGTTCGCCCAGCGGCAGCCACACCGCTTCCGCTGCCTCACGCGGATCGAGAACCGTCGGCCGAGCGCCATCCACCGTGAACGCGAAGGGCGCCACCAGCAGGAACGGCGGCGTTCTCCGTCTGGCGACTGCGAGCGGCAGCGTGGCTTCCAGATGCTGACGCCCGAGGCGGATCCCGCACTCTTCGGCCAGCTCGCGTAGCGCCGTGTGCATCAGGTCGGGATCTTCCGCATCTCGCCGGCCGCCGGGAAACGACCAATGGCCCGACCACGAGTCGCCTTCGCGCTCCGCGCGCCGGATGAGCAACACGCTCTCCTGGGTCCCGCGCGCCCGAACGATGGCCACTGCCGCGTCAGCTTCCGGCATCGATCAAGAACCGCCGGATTTCAGCACCAGCATTGCAAACACGACCCACAACAGTTGCGCCAGGACGATCAGCAGGCCCGCACATACGGTCTCCCCGTTCAACTCACGCAGGCCATACAGCAGACTGGTCAGGTTCGACAGATTGCCGACCGCAGCCAACACGACGAACAAGAAGTTGAAACCTCTCGTCGAGGCGCCGATCCACAGTGTGCTGGCGCCCGCCAGCAGAATCGAGGAAATGCACGAGAGCGACAGACCCTTGCGCAGGTGCCGCAATCCGCCTTTCGACATGTCCAGGCGCCGTCCCCACACGTATGCGGTCATCGCCGCCAACAGGACCATGACAGCCAGGGAAACGCCACGCAACAGGACCATTAGCGAATACCCCGGCTGCTTCCTTCGCGCCTGCGCATGTCCTCGCAAGTATAGCGCGTCGTGTGTTGGCTGGCCGTCGGCCATCGACGGCTGGTGGCTCAGTAATACATAAACGGCCACCAGTTCAGCATGGGCTGCCCGGACCGGCTGGAATCCACCGCAGCGTTGCCGAGCCCCGGCATGTTCTGATACCAGAACGTGAGCCAGCGGCCGCCGCAATCGTCGTCCACCGCCGGATCCAGATTGATGAAATCCCACAGCTGATAGTTCACCGGAACCGCCGTCTCCGCCGCCTCTCCGAAGGTCTCGATGCTAGACAGCACAGTCGCCGCCGGGTAGGTATCGTAGCCCTGCGCGGCCCCCGGCGGATAGTGTACGTTACCGGCCGCTACCGTGTAGTTCAGGATGCTCGCTGCCGGATTCGCCGACGGAGCGTTCAGCGTAGTGCACGCCCCGCTGCCGCAGTTCGTGTAGGTGTATTTATCCCCGCCGGCGTACAGCGACTGGAAGTTGACCCCATACCGGGTGTCCATGTCGAAACCGCCGTAGCGCCGGAACAGCGGCTGCAGGTACGGATTCGGCGGGGCGTTGTCGTACTGCGTTCCCGGAGAGTAGATGCTTGCCTGGTTGTAGCGGAACTCCCACTCGTGGCCCTCACTGTGCATCAGGCAACCCACCCCCCGCGAGGCGTTCATGAAGTAGATGCGCATGCTGCGGCCGGTCCAGGGCATCGAGTTGTCGTCGATGTTGGTCGCCTGCGACATGTCCGCCTTCTGGCGGTCGTGTGCAATGCCGTTCTTGACGTATTCGCCGGGGATCGCCCTGAGGTTTGCGTCATATGCCTGCGCTGTAAACGCCACTTCGAGGATGTTGTTGGTGACTTGCAGCGGCGGATTCTTCCCGTTCCCGTCCACCTGGTTGGCGATCAGGAGGATGTCGTGGAAGTAGCCCAGGTCCGCGGCCTGCCCCAGCGTCAGATAGTTGCCGTTCGGATCGAGGAAGCCCCAGTAGGGCGCGTAGGCCTGGCTGAAGAGCTGGTAGTAGCCGACCTCCGGATACCCGCTGCTATTCAGCGGGCCCCTCGGAAACAGGTTGCTGTTGGCGTGGCCGTTCGAATCGCTGAGATCCACAACCCGCGCGAGGACCGGATCGAGGAAAGCCGGCGCCGACGGGTTCAGCCTGAAGTGATACTGGCTGGCATACTTCATCGCCGCCAGCAACGCCTGCGCTTTGGCCACCACCTGGCCCGTCGGGAAAGGACCGCCGTTGGTGTTGTCCCCGCCCCCCAGGCCGATCCCATTCGCGAAGTTGATCACCAGAACGCGCGGCTGCATTTTTCGAAGCTGGCTGTGATTCTGCGCGATCCAGGGATCGGAATTCGCCCGGCTCACCGAATTCGGCCATATCGTCGGGTCGTTGCCGCCCGGTCCCACCGTGAGCGTGGCGGTCCTGCTCGCGAGCGAGCCGAGCGGGTTCGCGACCCTCGCCCAGTAGCTCCCTGCATCCCCTGCCGCCGGGTACGGAATGTAGTAGCTGGTCCGGGTGGCGCCCGGGATCGGCGTCTGGCCTCTGTACCACTGATAAGAAATCGGACCCGTCGTCGCCTTAGCTGCCACGTTGAAGGCCACCTGGTCCCCTGCGTTGACGCTCTGGTCGGCTGGCTGCGTCGTGATCGACAGGTCCTGCACCGCGACCGTCAGCCACGCTGAGCCGGTCTGGGTCAGCAGGCCGTTGCTCACCGTTACCCAGTAGAGCGTCCCGTTGCTCTGCATGCTGGTGACCGGCGTCGTGTAGCTCGACGACGTGGCGCCCTTGATGGCCGTGCCCGGCGGCGAGATGTACCACTGGTAAGTGAGAGCCCCAGGATTGCCGCTGGCTCCCACCCAGAACGCCGCCCGCGTTCCCGCCGCAACCAGTTGCGATTGGGGCTGCACCACGATATGCAGAAACTGTACTGTCAACGTGCCAGTGGAACTGGCCGTCGAGCCCGCCGCATTCGACACCACCGCCCGGAACAGCGCCCCGTTGTCGGACGACCAGACGGTGAGCGTGTAGCTGGTCGCCGTGGCGCCCCCGATGTTCGCCCACGCGGTGCCGCTCCACCTCTGCCACTGGTAGGTGGGAGGCGGAGCCGCGCTGGCCGCCACCGTGAACGTGACTTTGGTCCCCTCGATCGCGGTGACGTTCTTGGGCTGGTACGTGATTGCGGGCGCCTGCGAAACGACGGTCAGGACGGCGCGGTTGCTCAGCTTGGTCACTGGCCCATTCGACAGCGAGACCCAGTACGCCGTCTGATCGTTCTGCGCAGTCGTGACCGGCGTCGTATAAGCCGCGGTTGTCGCCCCGGGGATCGCCACGGGGGCCTGGCCCGGGGTTTGCTGGTACCACTGGTATGCGATCGGAACCGGGTTGGCCTGGACCGTCACCGCGAACCTCGCGGTGGTGGCCGCCCACACTTTCTGGGAGACAGGCTGCGTGATGACGTCGAGGAAGTTCACGGTCAGCGTCGCGACCGCGCTCGTCACCGACCCGCTGCTGTTCGAGACCACTACGCGGAGCTGCGCCTTGTTATCGGCGGCCGCCGCGGTGAACGTGCAGACCGCCAACCTGCAATTCAGGTTGCCCCAACTGGAGCTCGACAGGCGTTGCCACTGGTAGATGGGGGCCGGGTTGCCTGTCGCCGTCACGCTGAAGGTCGCCGGGCCTCCCTCGGCCGCCGTCTGGCTGCCTGGCTGCACCGTAATGACCGGCTTCGCAGCCGCCCAACACGCACACGCCACCGCCAACGCACATGAGATTCGCCTCAGCATGTATCGACATATCGGCCGCAACGGCCCTGGCTTTACCTGATTCGCTCCGTAGGACACGCCTCCGGCCTCTCGGCTATACTGCCTACGTGACGCCACAGTCGGAGCGCCTCCGGGCCATCGTCGAACGGTTTGCGCGCCAGCGCGTGCTGGTGATCGGCGACGTGATGCTCGACGAGTTCGTTTGGGGCCGGGTGTCGCGCGTCTCGCCCGAGGCGCCGGTGCCCGTAGTCGAGGTCACGCGCGAGGGATGGTATCCGGGCGGCGCGGCCAATGTCGCGCGCAACCTCCGGGATTTCGCCGGCGCCGTCCATTTGATGGGGCTCACCGGCGCCGATGCCCAAGCTGATCGCTTGCGCCAGCTTCTCACGAAGGAGGGCATTGGGATCGACTGCCTCGTCCCGGACCCTGGCCGCCGCACCACCGTCAAAACCCGCATCATCGCCCGCCAGCAGCAGGTGGTGCGCGTGGACCGGGAACAGAAGTCTCCTCCTTCGCCGGCCCAAACCGACTCAGCGCTGGCGTGCTTCGAGCGCCTACTGCCGGACCTCGATGCGGTGATCGTCGCGGATTACGCCAAGGGGTTTCTCGAACAGGATTTCGCCGATCGCGTCTCCTGGGCGGTCACACGCGCGGGCAAAACTCTGACCGTCGATCCGACTCCTAAGAATCCGCTGCGCTGGAACGGTGCCACCGCCATCAAGCCCAACCGGCCCGAGGCCTTCGAGTTCGCCGCGATGCCTTACGCCGATCCCGCCGGCGACCCGTCCCAGGACCAGGCGCTGCTCCGGGCCGCCGCGACCCTGCTCGCCAAGTGGTCGCCCGCGACGGTTCTGATCACGCTGGGCGAGCAGGGCATGCTGGTGCTCGAGCAGAACCGGCCGCCAATTCACATGCCGACGCGGGCCAAAGAGATCTTTGACGTCTCCGGGGCAGGGGATACGGCGATTGCGCTCTTTACTCTGGCCCTGGCTGCGGGCGCGAGCGCGGCCGATGCGGCGGAGATCGCCAACCACGCCAGCGGCATCGCCGTCGGGAAGCTGGGGACGGCGCCGGTCACCCGGCGCGAGCTGGTGGACAGCATGGCGGACTGCTGAGCCGGCACGTGTCTCCAAACGCCAACGTCATCGGCTCCGGTCCGAACGGCCTGGCGGCGGCCATCACCCTGGCCCAGGCCGGCTGGCGCGTGACGGTCTTCGAAGCCGAGCCCGTCCCCGGCGGCGGAGTGCGCTCGGCCGAGCTGACTCTACCCGGCTTTATCCACGATATCTGCGCCGCCGTGTTCCCGCTCGCTGCCGCATCGCCGTTCTTCCGCACGCTCCCGCTCTCCGGCCACGGGCTGCAATGGATCGAGCCGCCCGCCGCCGTGGCGCATCCGTTCGACGACGGCACAGCCGAAACGCTCGATCGCAACTCCGGCCCGCTCGCCGCCGCATGGCCGCGCATCGAGCTCTCGGTCCTGGGGCCGTTTGCCTGGCCTCGGCACCCGCTGGCGCTCGCCCGCTTTGCCTCGAGCGCCCTCCGTTCCGCTTCCGGCCTGGCCCGCGCCCGGTTTCGCGACGAGCGCGCTCGGGCCCTGTTCGCGGGCCTCGCCGCCCACAGCGGGCTACCGCTCGAACAGCCCCTGACGGCCGGCGTCGGTCTGGTGCTGGAAACCCTGGCACACGTGACGAGCTGGCCTATCTCCCTTGGCGGCGCGCAAAGCCTCGCCAACGCCCTGGCTTCCTACCTGCGGGCGCTCGGAGGCGAGATCGTCACGGGGAGTCTCGTCCGTTCGCTGGATGAGCTGCCGCGCGCGCGGGCGACGCTGTGCGACCTCTCGCCCAAGCCGCTGCTCGAGATCGCGGGTCACCTCATGCCGTCCTCTCACCGCCGCAAGCTCGAGCGCTACCGCTACGGCCCCGGGGCCTTCAAGGTGGACTGGGCGCTCGACGCGCCAATCCCCTGGACGGCGGCCGCCTGCGTGCGCGCCGCCACCGTCCACCTGGGCGGAACGCTCTCCGAGATCGCCGCCGCGGAGTGGGAGGTCTCTCGCGGCGCCTGCCCCGAGCGGCCTTTCGTAATTCTCGTGCAGCCCAGCCTCTTCGACCCCACCCGCGCTCCTACAGGCAAGCACACCGCCTGGGCCTACTGCCACGTCCCCAACGCCTCCCGCTACGACATGCTGGAGCGGATCGAGAGCCAGGTCGAACGCTTCGCTCCCGGCTTCCGCGCCCGCATTCTGGCGCGCAACGTGATGACGCCCGCCCAGATCGAGCGCCACAATCCGAACTTCGCCGGGGGAGACATCGCGGCCGGCGCTCTCCACTTCTGGAGGCCCGCTTACGCGACGCCGGTCCCGGGCCTCTACATCTGCTCGGCTGCGACAGCGCCCGGCCCCGGCGTCCACGGCATGTGCGGCTACCACGCCGCCCGCCGCGCCCTCGCCGCGGCACGCTAGAATGGTCGCTTCCCCATGCTCCAGCGCATTCAACCCGCCTCCCGGCTCGAAGGCCTCCTGCGCCTCCCCGGCGACAAGTCCATCTCCCACCGCTACGCCATGCTGGCCGCCATCGCCGAGGGCCAAACCCGCATCCACAACTACTCGACCGGAGCGGACTGCGCCTCCACGCTAGGCTGCCTCCGCACGCTCGGCATCGCCGTGGAGCGCGGGGGAACCGAGGTCGCCATCTCCGGCCGCGGGCTCGACGGCCTTCACCCGCCCTCCGAAACGCTCGACGCGGGCAACTCCGGCTCCACTATCCGCATGCTTTCGGGAATCCTCGCGGCGCAGCCCTTCGAGAGCCGCATTACGGGCGACGAATCGCTCTCGCGCCGGCCCATGCAGCGCATCATCCAGCCGCTGGAGGCCATGGGCGCCTCGATCGCCGCGCGCAACGGCCGTTTCCCGCCCCTCGAAATCCATCCCGCCAGCCTGCATGCGATCGACTACGCGCTGCCGGTCGCGAGTGCGCAGGTCAAAACCTGCGTCCTGTTCGCCGGCCTCTTTGCCGAAGGGACTACGCTGGTGCGCGAGCCCGCCCGCACCCGCGACCACACCGAAATCGCCCTCCGCGAGTTCGGAGCCGACGTCGATGTGCGCGCCCGCGTGATTTCCGTTCAGGGCCGCCCACGCCTCCGCGCGCTCGATCTGGCCGTGCCCGGCGACCTCTCCTCGGCCGCGTTCTTCCTGGTGGCCGCCCTGCTCCTCCCCGGATCGCACATCGTGATCGAAGGCGTGGGCCTCAACCCCACCCGATCCGAGCTGCTCGACTTTCTGATCGCGATGGGCGCGGACCTGCGCGTGCGCAACCTCGCCGTTCGCGCCGGGGAGCCGGTGGGCGACATCGAAGTGCACCACTCGCCGGTCCGCGGCGGCGTCATCGAGAAGGACCTGACCGCCGCGCTCATCGACGAGATCCCGGTACTGGCCGTGCTCGGCGCGGCCAGCGACGAGGGACTCACCGTGCGCGACGCCGCCGAGCTCCGTGTCAAGGAGACCGACCGTATCGCCACCGTCGCCGACAACCTGACGCGCATGGGCGTGACGGTCGAAGTCTTCCCCGACGGCTTCCGTGTTCCCGGCCGCCAGAACTTCGGCCCCGCCCAGCTCGACTCCTTCGGCGACCACCGCATCGCCATGGCCTTCGCCGTCGCCGCCCTCGCCGCCCCCGGCGAATCCGCCCTCAACGGCGCCGGCGCGGCAGCCGTGTCCTTCCCCGAATTCTTCGGGTTGCTGGACGGGCTCAGGGGGTAGGGAACCCGACTCCTTCGAGCACCACCGAACCGGCCGAGACCTAGGACCACTTGCGTCCGCTCGAGTCCCAGCTCTTCGGCAATCTGCAGCGCCTTCAGCCCCGGCTTGCCCGAGAGAAGTTGCCGGATTCTATCCACCTGGACCATATGGGACCTCCACAGTATCGCAAGCGGGGCGCTCGACGATCTTGGACGGCGGACCTCACTTCTTCTGAGGGCAGCAGTGGCAAGCCGTCGGAGGGGCTTAAACGAGACCAAGGAGCCGTTCGAACCACTTTCCGAAATGCGGGCACTCGCGTCTGAGCGTGGGCAGGCCGATAGCCGCGGCAATAACGGGGCCGTTTGCAGGTTTGGCGTAGTCGGGGATCAGGGCACAAACCCGCTTTGACGGCGCTGAATCCTCGCCATCGTCGATGTGCTCCGGGGTGGGCGCGCCTCGGCGGATTGCATCGAGCTCCGCCACCTCCCGCTGCGCACCCGGAAAGGAGACCAGGAACTTCCCGGGGTCGGCGAAGAGCAGCGCCTCGAACTCGTGCAATTGGATGTAGGGCAGGAAGCGGCGGTGCTCGATCGCTGAGAGAAACTCCCTTTCGAGGAACGTCACGCGTTCCATGGGGTCCGAAATCCTCCGCGAGCGCTCCCACCCGGGAAAGTCGGGCGGCATGCGGTATAAGTCCACCATCGTGCTGAACCAGGCATCTTCCCGCCGGTCCTGTTTCATCCAGAGCGCCAGGTCATTCCGAAGATGGTCGTAGCTGACAAAGCCTCCCCGGAACGACCGGTCCCGGCGCCGGCCTGTCGTAATGCGGTGGACGTCCGCCGCGATGGAATGTCGACCCAGTTCCGGGGCCAGAACGTCACGAACGAAGGTCTCCTCGGTCTGGCCCTCGACCACAAGGTGAAGCCGGATCACAAGGAGGGTCTCCCACCGATCACGTTCTTTTCCCAAAGCTCCGACATGGTGTATTCCCGAAGCCAGCCATCCAGGTCAGAGGAGACCAGTCGTTTGAAAGTGGATTCCCTACCCGTGCGATCGACAACGACGATGTCTTCGGGTGCGAACCGGTCAATGAGAGAGACGGACTGAGTGGCGACGATCGCTTGAACGTGCTTTGAGGCGGCTCGAACCAAACCGGCGACGACCTCGATGGCATAGGGGTGCAGTCCGAGTTCTGGCTCATCGAGGATGAGAACATCCGGCAAGTCCTGCTCAGGCTGCTGCAGCAGCGCGACCAGTGCAACGATCCTGAGCATGCCGTCGGCTGCCTGGCTGGCGCTGAACACCCGATCCGAGCCCTTCTCGCGCCATCTGAGAATCGTTCTCCCGTATTCCGGCGCCAATTCAAAGTCGGCGAAGAAGGGCAGAATCAGACGGATCGTGTCCACGATCCGGCGATAGTAACTGGGCTGCTGCTCCTGTAATCTGAGTAAGAATGGAGCGAGATTGCCGGCGTCCTCTTTGAGCCACCTTCCCTCGTCCTGGTTCCATTTCTGGCGGATGCGGGCACTCTCAGACGTATTGTGAAACTGGTGGAACACGACCCTCTTTAGCAGGCCCAAAATCGTCCGCGCCGTGGCGCTGCCCTGATCCGCCCTGTCAATCAGCAGAGCTTCGCGATGGCCGGCCCCGAGGGAAGTCCAGGGTGCCGCAGCCGGAAACTGGTTGCTGGAGAACCTGAACTTCTCTTCGGTGAAGATCAGCGTGTCGTTCGCCGCGTACGCGAGGCGAAAGAAGTACTCGTTCTTTCCCGCATCGGTCAGAAGGCGCAGATGAGCCTCGATGTCGCGGGTGCGCTCCGGTCCGTCGTGCAGCAGCGCGCTGGCGCCCCCTAAAGTACCGACGTGCTGCTGTAGACTGCCCGGTGAGGGCAGCGCCCAGGCAAGGAGCCGGAAGAACGACAGAAAGTTCGATTTCCCCGCGCCATTCGGGCCGATGAGCACGGTCATCGAGCCCGGCCGAAACTCGTCGAGCTCGCGAATGGTTTTGAAGCCCTTGAGTGTGACGCTTTCGAGCCGTGGTCGCATGACTCCCTGCCGCCAGACTATTCTACGCCTTCACCGATTGCACCGGCGTCTGCGCAAACCTCTTCACGAAATTCGTGTCAAAATGGCCAGCCAGAAAGTCGGGGTCGGCGAGGATGCGCTGGTGGAGCGGAATCGTGGTGTAGATCCCCTCCACCACGAACATCTCGAGCGCCCGGTTCATGCGGGCGATGGCTTCGGTGCGGTCGTTGCCGTGGCAGATGAGCTTGGCGACCAGTGAATCGTAGTAAGGCGGGATGACGCAGTCGGTGTAAGCGGCCGTGTCCACGCGCACGCCCACGCCGCCCGGCAGGTTCAGCCCCGTGATGCGGCCGGGGCAAGGCGCGAAGGTCTGGGGATGCTCGGCATTGATGCGGCACTCCAGGGCGTGGCCGCGGACCTGAAGCGGCCGCCGCAGAATGTCCTCCAGCCGCGCGCCCGCGGCGATCAGGATCTGGCTCTTCACCAGGTCCACGCCGGTGACCCATTCCGTGACCGGGTGCTCCACCTGGATGCGGGCGTTCACCTCGATGAAGTACAACTCGCCGGTCTCGTCCATCAGGAACTCGACCGTGCCGGCGTTCACGTAGCCGGCTTCGCGCATGGCGGCGCGCAGGGCGCAAGCGATGCGCTCGCGGTTCTCGGGCGTCAGCGATGGCGAAGGCGCCTCCTCGACCAGTTTCTGGTGGCGGCGCTGGATGGTGCACTCGCGCTCGCCCAGAACCTCTACGTCGCCGTACTGATCGGCCAGGAACTGGAACTCGATGTGGCGCGGGGCCTCGACGTACTTTTCGATGTAGACGTTGGGGCAGTCGAAGCTGGCGCCGGCTTCCTGCTGGGCCTGGACAATCTGCGCCGGCAACTCGTCGGGCCCGCGCACGATGCGCATGCCGCGGCCGCCGCCGCCCGCGGAAGCCTTGATGATGACCGGATAGCCGATGGAGGAGGCGACGGCCAGGGCCTCATCCGCGCCGCGGATGATTCCCTCCGAACCCGGAAGCACGGGAACGCCGGCGTCTTTCATGAACGCGCGGGCGCGCTCTTTGAGGCCCATCAGTCGCGTCACGGCCGGCGGAGGGCCGATGAACTTGATTTCGGAAAGCTCGCACACCTCGGCGAAATCGGCGTTCTCGGACAGGAAGCCGTAGCCGGGGTGGAGGGCGTCCACGTTGGTGATCTCGGCCGCGCTGATCACGGAGGGGATGTCCAGATAGCTGAGCGAGCTCTTGGCAGGACCGATGCAGATGGCTTCGTCAGCGAAGCGCACGTGCAGGCTGTTGCGGTCGGCCTCCGAGTAGACGGCCACCGTCCGGATGCCCAGGTCCTTGCAGGCGCAGATGACGCGGAGGGCGATCTCTCCGCGGTTGGCGATGAGGATCTTCTCAAACATGCGCGCGGAGCCTCAGAGCGGGCGAATGGCGAACAGCGCCTCACCGTACTCGACGGGCTGAGCGTTATTGACGAACTTGGTGACTACGATGCCGGCGATCTCGGCTTCGATCTCGTTCATGAGCTTCATGGATTCGATGATGCAGAGGACGTCGCCGGGCTTTACCGTGTCTCCCGTCTTGACGAACGTGGGCGCTCCCGGGGAGGCCGCCTCGTAGAACGTGCCGACGATGGGCGACTTGACCGTGACCACGCTGGTGTCGATGGCCGCGGGCGCTGGGGCAGCAGCGGCGGGAGCGGGTTCGGCAGGGGCCTCGCCAGCCACAGTGAGGGCGGCGGAAGCGGCGTGGCCGTGGCCCCGCGGCCGCAGAATACGGCGGATGCGGACACGGCTGTCGCCACGCTCGACTTCAAGCTCCGCCACGCCGGTTTCGGTGACAACTTTGATGAGCTCGCGGATTTCTTCGAGTGTCATGGTGCGGTTGGTGCGGTCAGAGAACCAGCAGTTCCTTCGATGTCGGCGTCAAAACCTCGCATCCGGAAGAGGTTACCACAACGGTGTCCTCAATGCGAATGCCTCCAAATCCTTCCAGATAGGCGCCCGGCTCGATCGTGATCGTCATGCCGGCTTCGAGCGGCGTCTGGACCCCCTTCGCCAGGCGAGGGGCCTCGTGAATCTCCAGTCCCAGGCCGTGGCCAGTCGAATGGACGAACGCCTTCTCTATGCCACGAGCGCGCAATACCCGCCGTGCCGCCCGGTCCACGGTCGCGGCCAGGGCGCCCGGCCGGACGGCATCGATGGCCGCCAACTGGGCCTCGAGCACGGAGCTGTAAAGGTCCCGGACCTTCCGGCCGGGCCGTCCCAGGAAAGCCATTCGCGTCATATCGCTGGCGTAGCCTTCCCGGCTAGCCCCCATGTCTATTAATAGTAGCTGATTGTTTCGTATGGTTTTGGAGGAAGGCTGGGCGTGCGGCATGGCGCTGCGCGGGCCGGCGGCCACGATGGTGTCGAAGGCCGGCCGCTCGGCACCGAGCAGGCGCATCCGGTAGTCGATTTCGGCGGCCAGCGCCGATTCGGCCATGCCGGGCCGTAGCTTCGCCAGCGCCTGCGCAAAGGCCTCCGAGTTGAGCTGGACGGAGCGGCGGACCAAGCCGATCTCGGCGGCGGACTTCAGCGTGCGCAGCCCTTCAACCAGGCCTGCCGCAGGCTCGAGTGTGACCCCCAGCGGAAGGCCGGCCTCGATCTCCCGGTACGTTCTGCAGGTGAGCCGGCCGTCCTCGAAGCCCAGGCGGCGCAGGCGGCGGCGCGCCGTGGCCGCGATCAACGCGGCGTGGAGCGGGCCGCGGACCACCCGGACGGCGCAATCGACCTCCGCCGTGGCCTGGATGCCGTAGCGCGGATCGGTGAACAGGATAGCGCCCCCCTGCCACACCAGCGCCATGCCGGCCGAACCGGTGAATCCGGTCAGGTAGCGCACGTTCGGCGCCGAGGAGGCGATCAGAGCGTCGATTTTCCGGGAGGCGAAGGCCGCAGAGGCGCGCCGGCGGCGTTGGGCGAATTCGGAAGGTTGCACGATGTTACTCCGGGAGGATCAACAGTTTGCCGCTGGTCTTCCGGCCTTCCAGGTCGCGGTGGGCATCGGCGGCGCCAGCCAGCTTGTAGGTGCGGTCTATGCGGACACTCAGCTTGCCGGCGGCGATCCAGCCCAGGACGTCGTCGGCGCGCCACAGGAGTTCCAGGCGCGTGGCCAGATAATGCGCCAGCGTGGGACGCGTCAGGAATACCGAACCCATCTGGCTGAGCACCAGCGGATCGATAGGGGGCACCGGACCGCTCGACTGCCCGAAAGAGACCATCATGCCTCGAGGGCGGAGGCAGATCATGCTCTTGGTGAAGGTGGCCTGCCCGACCGAATCGTAGACCACATCGACGCCGCGGCCGTCGGTGAGGCGCCGCACTTCGGGCTCGAAGTCATGGCGGCTGTAAAGGACGATGGCGTCGGCGCCGGCCTCGATGGCCAGATCGGCTTTGGCCTGGGTGGAAACGGTGCCGATGACGCGTGCGCCCCGCATCTTCGCCATCTGGACCAGCAGCAGCCCGACTCCGCCGGCTGCGGCGTGAACCAGGGCGACGTCCCCTTCCTTGAGCGGATAGGTGGATTGCGTGAGGTAGTGCGCCGTCATGCCTTGCAGCATGGCGGCCGCGGCGGTGGGGAAGTCGATCGAGTCGGGGATCTTC
>Ga0265316_10001641_pt1 | contig 23849 bp, 10 predicted proteins | sample 4522metaG_FD_202092 | JGI IMG/M metagenome (GOLD analysis project Ga0265316, IMG submission 202092) | Rhizosphere microbial communities from Carex aquatilis grown in University of Washington, Seatle, WA, United States - 4-5-22 metaG | ecosystem: Host-associated > Plants > Roots > Rhizosphere >... | reverse complement strand
ATGACCACGTGATCCACTTCGATGGCGGTCTGCCACGGGTAACCGTCCGAGCCCTGTCCGTAGAGCAGCATGAACTCGCCCGGGCGAGCGATGGGCAGCTGCTCGCCCGTGCCCGAAGCGACGGCCCCAGGCATGGTTTTGAGAAACAGCCGGCTGTCGTCACTCGAAATGGTGCCTTCGAGGTCGAAGCGGTAGATCCCTGGATAGGGCATGGCGATGGCAGGGGGTGCTGGTCGGCCGGTGCTGCCTTTGGTCCCCAGCACCAGAGCCAGCCGCGACCGCTGGGCCACCAGGGCTTGCACCAGAGCATCGCCTGCGGCCCCTTCGCGATTGGCGCCCCGGCGAACTTCGTCATCGCTGAGCGGCCGGCAGTGGTCGCCAAGCGGCGTGGCCAGGCTGATGAGGCCCGGCACGCCAGGCAGATCCTTGCCTGTCGCCACCGACACGGTCAGCGCCGGCACCTTGAGCCGCACCGGAGGCAGCTTTTTCCCGTCGTAGAGCGCACCCAGCACTGGTGCGGCGGTCGGTCGGTCACCCAGCACCACCACGATCTGTCCAGCCTGCAGCGACGAGAGATCGGGGAGGTTGGACAGCGGAAGCTCGGTCGCGCCCACCAACGTCTCGCGCCCCACCAGAGTGTTGTTCGGCAGGAGGATTCCACTCGCCTGCCCGCGCAGCACGCGATCGAGGCTGTCCGTGAAGGTGCCCATGTAGGCCGCAAAGATGGGAGTGAGCACCAGTTGGTCACGCCATTTCATCCATGTCGTTCGGTGCTGCCAGAAAAACCGCAACGCCCATTCCAGCATGCGCAGCTGGCGCAACGGTCCGTCGGGATAGCCGATGCGGCGCTGGACCGCCTCGTGCATCGCCTTGGCTGCGGCGGCGTCGAGTGTCTGCACGGAGGCCGGCAGACCCAGAACGCCGAATCCCCCCTCGGCGGCCTGCAGGCGCCCGACCACCGCTTGTAGGTCGTCCGGACCAAGTCCGTTGACTTTCGGCCAAGACAGCTCGGCCGCGGCCCAGTCGAAGTCGACCGCCTGCTGTTGCAAGGTCGCGGTCGCGTTTGCTATGGCGCCTATCACCTCGTCGCTGACCCCTGCCTCGGAGAGCGTGGTCTTGGCGGCATCGAGGGTGGCAGCGTCGTCGCGACAGCCCTGGGCGTCGTTCCGCGCTTCGTTTCCGAAGGGCAAGAGCGCGGAGCTCTGGGGATAGTCGGGCAGCGAGATCAGTTGCGCGAATCGCATGCTTAGCGACTGGCCCGCGTTTCCGCCAGCCTGCTTGGCAGCGGCAAGGGCCGCGGGCAGGCGTCCATCGCGCAGGTCCTGCCAGGACGAGAACGTGAACGGGTCGCCATCGATGGCGCACTGGCGCTGGTCTTGCGGGAACAGCCCGCCATCACCTATCTCCAGCACGACCATCGATTTGCCGGTGAGATCTCCAAAGTCATAGCTGGGAGCGCGCAACAGAACCAGGCCGTGTTTCTCGTCGCGAAATTTCGACAAAGCAATCGACCGGCTCATGAGCGCCTTGGGCGTATCGTCGATCTTGCCGTCCGTGATGCTGTAGCCGGCCACCGCGAACTCGCAATCCTCGACACCCGGTATGCGGCAGGCCGCCGAGGTGAGGGTTGTTTCGTTGTAGGACCCCACCAGCTGTCCCCCGTCGCTGACCCCGCCCGGGACGGCAGGCAGGGCCGCATCCAGACGGTAACCGATCGAACGCAGGCGCGCCGCCTCGATCACGTTGAACACCGGCAAGAGCGCGCACATGATCTTGGCCTGAGGCCCGTCGTCGTTGGCCGCGGACTCGATCCGGTCGAGAAACGCGTCGATCTGGCGCCACACTCCGTTCCACAGATCGCGCTCTGCACGCAGGCGGCGGGCGAGGTCACTCATGGTTTTCCGCCTTTCGCGCCGGCGTCCTCGGGGGGCTCGTCCGCGCCCACGGGCGGTGGGCCGCCGAAACCCAGCGCCAGCGATCGCGCGCCAAAGCGCTGCGCCTGCTGCGTCTGCGCGATGCCCTGCCCGATGGTGGTGGAATCAGGGACAAACACCGATGCGTTCTGCAGCGTCTCGACCAGCAGCGAGCGCGACTGCTTGGCCTGCCGGACCAGTTCGTCTACGCTCTGGCCAGTCGAAGCGACCAGGCTCGCCGGCGCGTGGGCGATGGCATCGGCGAACGCATCGGCCTGATCGCGCAGCGTCGTCTTGAAGGCCGAGTAGGCATCGCCCACCGGCGCCGCCGCCGACTCCAGCACCGCAGTCGCTTTCCCCAGCGCTCCCTGCTTGGCGGCTTCTTGCAGCGAGAGCTTGCCCTCGGCCACCTCGATGGCAGTTGTGCCGCCGAGCAAATTGAACAGCATCGACGCCTTGGCGAGATTGGGTCCCGAAGCGAGAAGGCAGACGCCGGCGATGTAGCCGCCCGGCGGGCGGTTGGTGGCACTGAGGAACGCCTGGCGCAGGCCCGCCACTCCCCCTTGTGTGGCCACGCCGAGAGAGTACATGCCGGTGCCCTTGAGGGCGTCGAGCAAATCGATAATGGCCTGGATCGCCGCCGCCAGTTTCATGAGCACGTTCGCCTTCTCGTGGATCGCGGCGGCCAGATTCTTGATCAGCCCCGACAGGCAGTCCACCGAGTTGAGCAGGCCCTTGAGCGCTTCGGGCAACATCATAAGACCGTCCAGCCCCGGAAGCAGGTCGCCCAGTTTCTTCGAGCGCCAGTTGGGGGGCACGCCGTGGGTCGCGCGGGCGCGGGTGCGGCGTGGATCGTCGGTCGGCTTCTGGTACTTGTCAAAGGCGACTTTGAACTGATCGATGTTGAGCAAACGGCCAAGCAAATAGATGGCCTGGCGGAGGGCCGCGAGCGACGGAGCTGCCATGACGATGAATATGGCCTGAATCGGTGCACCCTCGGTGACGATGGGACGGGCGGCATCGCCAGGATCATCAAACGACGCCGCAAAACGCGCCGCCCAGCGGGCAAAGCCGTCGGGAACCACGGGCGGGGACCCGAGTTCGCGGCCGGCTTTCCAGTCAGCGGCTGGGTCCATGAAGATGCCTGTCTCGCGCAACCCCACCTCGGTCGGCGTGATGCCCGGCGCATCGACGTACATATACGCGCCGGTGTTGAGCAGGTCATTGATGATGTCGCGCAGAAGCGCGATGGCAGCCATGATCAGGGCACGGAAAATGTCGGGCAGCCCGATCAGGATGGCCGCCAGCGCATCGAGCAGGGCAGCGATCACCTGCAAGAGCGCGATGATCACCTGCAGGGGTGGCTTGATGATGCCGACCAGCGTGTCGAGCCCAGGGATGGGCGCCAGTATCAGAGGTCGCCATTGCGGACCGTCGTCAGTCGCAGCCACGTCTCCGGCGCCGTCTTCCGCCGCGATCGCTGCATCGGCCGCGGCCTGAGCCTCCGCCAGCGCCGAGGCCAGATCGGAACAGCAGGCTTCGAGCGCACGCTGGAGTTCAGCGATATCGGCGGGGGGGGCCATTGGTCGTCTCCCGCAAGCGCCGATCGAGCTCGCTGAGCTTCTCTAGGCGCTCGGTGTCCTGGGCCAGGCCGACGGCGGCGGCCTGGATCAGCAACGCGCGGACCTCGGCCAGCTTTGCCTTCAGATTGACAGGGTCCAGGTTTTTCCAATCCGATGAATCGTTCGTCATCTTCGGGTGTCCATGCTCAGGGTCCAAACGGGAATCGCTTGACGAAGCCAAACATCGACCAGTCAAGCAAAGGCGTCATCGCCGCCCAGGCGTCCATCAGCGGTGCGTAGGCCATGGCGGTCATCGGGTTCACCGCCTTCATGATCTGCGACAGCATGGTGAAGTGGATGGCCAGGCCATCGCCCAGCACCATCGGAGAGATGGCGCTCATGCCCCCGAGTTGGCACATCCCCACCATGGTGTTGATCGAGATGTTGCCGAGAAGCGCGTCGATCGACACGGCGTTGAGCGACGGGATGTCCGGCATCACCGCCGCAACCTTGAACGACTTGCCCGCGGCGAATTGCACGTTGCCGCCCGAGGTGACCCCGAACCCGCCGATGGCGGTGTCGTCGACCGCGCCGCTGACCCGCCGGGTGACGCCGCCTCGGATGTTCTCCGATCGGGTACCGGTGAAACTCTCCGACACGCCATCCTTGTCGACCGTGCGCGAATAGTCGGCGGCACCGATCTGCTCGCTGTAGCCGTTGCCGATCTGCACGCTGACGTCTCGGCCGACGGTGCGGCTGTGCCCGCCGTAGACCTCTTCGGTCTCATCGCCGCTCACCCGCGAGGTGACGTCGCCATCAACCTCGACGCTGCGGTCGCCCTCGTTGACGGTGGCCTCGTTGCTCACCAGGATCTGCAGTCCTTCCTTGCTCAGGATGATGCGGTTGCCAAGAGAGTCGCGGATCTCGACCCGCGCCGAGTCGTTGCGATCGTCGAGCAGGATGTAGTGCCCGGTCGACGACTTCAGCACCCGCACACCGGGCTCGACCACGCGCTCCGGGTAGTGCTCCTTGGGGATTTCGCTGGTGGCGGGCGCGGTCCGCGCCGTCGAGTCAGCCTGGCCAATATCGGCGTTGCCGGGTTTGCCCCACCACATGCCCGACCAAATCGGGCGCGACAGATCGCCGGCTTCGAACTCGATCCAGACGCCGGCGCCAACGTCGGGGACGGTATAGAAGCCCTGATCCGGGCCCGCGTAGGGCGTGCAGGGCATCGCCCACCCGGTCTCGGCTTCGCCCAAAAGGCGCGGAACGTAGGCCTTGATGCGGCCCAGATTCAGCGGGTCGGTGACGTTCGATACGTAGCCGCGGTGTTTGCCGTAGTAGCGATTGTCCAGCCGCTCGATGAGCTGCTGCAAGAGATCTTCGATCACGGGGCGCCCCCATCTTCGTCGTAGCTGCGGATACCCGAGACGTCGCTGAGGTTCACAAACACCAAGGTGTGGTCGTCCGGACCGCGCAACTGGACCACGTCGTCGAGCAGTTGCTCGAAAACCCCCGCGTACACCGCGCCGAACGTGGTGAACACGTAGATGCGCTGGCCCTCGCGTTTCTCGAACAGCTGGCGCATCACAGTTCCAGAGCGGCGCGCAGCTTGGTGACGGCGTCCAGCTGGGTGTCGTGCAGCGCACGCGCCCCGCCTTGGCGCTCACGTTCGAGGCGACGCCGTCCCCGGCGGACCAGACTCTGCAGGCTCTCGACCGGCGCTGGCGTCGGCAAGGGAGGGCGCAGCTTGATGCGCCCATCGAGCGCGTCGATCACCCCGAGACTGGTGACGAGATTTCCCTGGATGGCCGTCAAGCGGCCCAGCGTCGAGGCCTTGGCATCGGGGCCGTCATCAGCCACCGCTATGGCGTTTTCGGGCGTGCGCATGCGGGCCAGCGAAGGCGTACCAGAAAGCGCGAAAACATCAGGCATCAGAATCTCCTCACGCTCAGGTTGTCCACGAAACTAGGGATTGAGCTCGACATGGGTGTCAGCCTCCTGGACAAGCACGCCGGCTGTGGTGGCGTTCCCCACCACAGCGACGCGGGTTCCGCCGATCACCACCAGGCTGTATTCGGCCGGGTTGGGCGGCGGGGCTGGCGCGGGAACCGGCGCGATCTGAGCCGCCCCAGCGCCATCCGCCGCCAGGACGTCGCCCAGCACTTCGTGAATGAGCGACACGTTGTCGAGCGAGTCGGCGATGGTTGGCTTCGAGGTGTCGAGGCCAAGCACGTTCTGATCGAGAAGCTTGAGCGCTGTGAGCGGATCGCCCGATGCGGCGGTCAAGATGGCACCTACCTGGACTTTTGCGGCACTCGCATCGTCCACTTGCAGCGCCACCTGATCGACGAGCTTCTTGAGCGCGGTGACCGGGTCGGTTTCGTCGCCCGCGGTGTGGCCATAAAGGGTGCGCGCGCCCACTGTGACGTCGACCCCGGCGGGCAGGTTGGCCGCCAGCGCCGCCTGGGTGCTCTGGTTGAGTGTGGTGCTCGACGGCGCGCTCATGTCCGCCAGCAGTGAGGCAAAGGTATCGCTGGCCACGTTCTTCCGTCGATCGAGGCTGCCCATCAGCTTGCGGGCATCGATGGGCACGTTGAGTGTGCTGCCGCCGACGCCAACCGACAGTTGCACGGTGCCCGTCGGCGCCTTGGCCACCGGCGGCACCACAATCTGGTGGACCGGCTCCGATCCGACAATGATGTTGCCAGTGGCACTGACCGGGGCCTTGCCGGCGCGGAGCACGACCACATTCACGACCGACAGACACTCACAGCGATTGCCCGCGAACAGGGTCGAGTCGGTGCGGCGCAGATAGGCCGCACCGGTGCGTCCGCGGCTGCTCAGGATGTTGCCACCGACATTCACTGCGATCAGACGATTGCCCTCCGCCAGCAATAACAACGCGGGTCCGGCCGCATCGACGTCGTTGCCCTCGACCTGCACGCTGCTCGTGGCGCGCGGGAGAGGCGGCGGAACAAACACGATCGGCGGCCGCTGCAGGAAATCGATCATCGGGTGCTGAACGAAAACGCGATTGCGACCCAGGTAGCGGGAGGCGATCTGTTGTGCTACCGACGGCGTGGGCGGGTCGGTCGCCGGCAGGGTCAGCGTCCGTTGCAAGATGGGCTGGGTTGCGATGGTCTGGCGCAATCCCCCCAAGGCGATGACATCGTCCTCCTGAGCGAGCGGCGACAGGGGCGCCACCTCGCGCACCGAAAGCAGCGTGTCGGGGCGCAAAGGGACGCGTCCGCCAGCAATGGGGCGCGGCGCAGGCTCGACGCCCAGGAACGGGGTCTGCGCGAGCTGAGCAATCAACGCGGCATCGATGGGTTCGGCGGTGATGAGCATTCCGGCGCCGCCCGCACCGCCGCCGAGGTGGCGGATGGTGTTGCCGCGCAGGCCGGCCGGCCCGCGCCAGTCAATGGCCAGCTCGTGCAATAGCGCGCGCAGCGTCGTAGTGCCATTATCAGACATCACATTGTCGCGCACCACCAGGTCGCCGGAGCCAGCGATGACCACCACCGCCTGTCCCCAGGGATCGCCGGTGGCCACCGCGATACCGGCACAGCCAAGGATGTGGTTGCCCCAGACCACCAGCGAATTGGTGCCGTCGGGGCGCAGAGCGATCCCCATCGCCGTGCAGCCCGAAAGCCGGTTGTCGCCCACTTCGAGCACCATTCCGTCGTCGGGTGGGTCGGCAATCACGTGGCCTGCGGCGCCCAGCACCACCACACCCGATATCGCCTCGGTCACCAGGTTGCCGGCAATTCGAGCGCGCCGCTCGACGCCAGCCGCGAACACCCCGTCGGCCGGCGCCGGTGAGACCGCGAACGCGGGCGGGCGCCCATCGATCGCCGTCACGCCGCCACCGCGAGCCATCCGGGCAAGCGCATCGTGCAGGAGCGCCACCAGGCCGTTGATGTCACCCACCTGCTGGATTTGCGCCACCAACGCCGCCGACACTTTGGCGGTGCGCTCGGCCAGGAACGCCTTGACCCGTATGAGACGGGTGCCCGCGTCCTCAGCCGGATCTGCCGCCAGCGCGGCGGCATCAAGCAATGCGGCCGCGGCGACCACACGCGGCTCGTCCTGGCGGGCGGCCAGCGCCTCGCCAGCGGCATCGTCGACCAATGCGACGAGAGAGTGCACGGCGCCGCTGCGAATCGGACCCGGTGCACTGCCGAGGCTATTGCGAGCAGCGCTCTCTGTGTCGTGGGCGCGTTGGCGTTCGGCCGCGTCGGCGTTGACCAGATCGAGGACCCGGTCAAGGTGCGCAGAGTAGGCGTCGAGCGCTGTTCCCAACTGGGCCGGGTCGACGCCATCGCACTCAAACGCCAGCGCCCCGAGAGCGGCCAGGCGCCGGTCGACCGGCTCGGTCACAACCGGATCGGCCACCGCGGGCGGGGGCAACACGTCGACCAGTTTGCCGCGTATACGTTCCAGCAGCGAGCGCGCCACTGTGAGTTGCGCCGGTCGCACAGTGGCGTCGGCCGCTGCACGAACCGCCGCAGTCGCCTGGTTGGCAAGATCGTGGATGTCTGGTTGATCGGCGACCAGGGCACCGAGCTGGTTCATGAGGCCGTAGAACGAGGTTAGCGAGTTCTGCGCCGACTCGTCCGACTCGGTCGCCAGCCCGGCGATTTGGCGGTCGAGGCTCTTGCTGTAGATCTGAATCGTGGCAGCGCGACCTGCAACGGCGGCGCGCGCAGGGTCTTCGGCGACGGGGGCAGCCGCAGCGACCGCCGCTCGGTCGGCAACCGTGACCGCGGTGAGCCCCTGGATCTGGGTAAGCGTGGCGCGGAGCCGCTCGACCGCCGGCTTGGACCGGCCGCCGGTGCGCTCGACGTCGCTGAAGTCGGCCGCCAAGTTCTGGGCCAGGTCGCCGGAAACAGCGCTGAGCTGCTCGATCAGGGTGTCCTTCGCCTTGCGGATCTCGTCGATGCGATCTGCGTTGGTGTCACCGCCCTTGCCAAGTGCGGTTACCTTGCGGATGGCGGCGTCGGCGAAGGTTGCCACAATTGCGCGCGTTGACCCGACCAGATCGGTGGTGGTCGGCAGATCCTTCTTGCTTGCCTTTTGATCGCGAAACGCCGCGACTTGACCAAGGACGCCGGCCGCAGCCAGGGCCTCCGCCATCCCCGCTGGTTTCCCGATGAGCTTGCGCAGCGATGCCAGCAGCGAGGCACGCAGCTGGGCCGGCGCCCCCAGCATCAACGAGTCCGAGCGCTGCAGGAGCCGTGTGGCAGCCGCGGCGATGGTGGCCGCATCGCGGGTGATCGCCAGGTCGAGCTGGGCCGTCGCATCCCAGGCGTCTTGGGTGTCGTCGTCGGGGGCCGTCGCGCTGGTCGCTTGCGACAACGTGGCCCGCAGCGCGTTGGCGGTCGCGGTATGCTCGACGGTCGTGGTCGCCGAGCGCAATTGGGCCGACTGGCGTCCCAACGCATCGGCCAATGCCCCGGCCGCACCGCCGAGCGATCCCAGCTCCCCGACCAGGGCGTCGAGTGGGCCGAAAAGCGTCGCGCTGAGGCGACCGCGACGGTCAGCAGGAGCGCCGGCATAGTCCAGCACGCGGGCGCGCAGATCAGCGGCGGCCAGGTGGACCTCACTGCGATCGATGCGCGTGGTCGCTGGACCGAAGCCCAGCGCCGACAGCACATCCAGCATCTCCGGACGTGGCACGGCCCCCTGCCCGCCCGGACCATCGAGGCGCGAGTAAGGCGCGCGTACCGCCTCGATCTCGTTGTCCTCGACCACCACCTCGGCGGTGTCCACGACTGCAATCGCGGCCGTGCGGATCTCCGCGCCGTCGACCGTGGGTGCGGCGAAGCTGCCGTCGCGGCCAATCTCGGAGATGCGGTTGCCGCGCAGCACGCAACCTTCACCGCCGGCCAGAACAATAGCCCCGCGCAAAGACAGGCGCTCGATCCAGCGGAGGGCGGCGTCCAGGGGACCGCGCACGCTTGGCAACGCGCTGTCGACCAGCGCCGCGAGGAGCGAGCGCGGCTGATTTGCCGCGCCCGCCGCCAGAGTGGCGGCAATGCCGGGCTGCAGGCGATCGAGGGTCGGCCCATTGTCAGCCGCGACCGCCAGATCACCGAGAGCCACCCGTTCGATACGGTTGTTCTCGACTTGCAGCCGGCCGACCGGCGCGCTGCCGGACCAGGTCCGGAGTGCGGCGTCGCCCAGGTTGCGGATGACGTTGTCGCGCACCCGCACGTCGTAGATCGCCTGTGAGCCACCGACCACCACGCCAATGGCGCTGGTATCGGCGCCGCTGCCCTCGATGCGATTGCCGGCGATTTCGACATCGTACACCGGGCGCGAGGGAGTCGACCCGTCGTCGATCCCTTCTCCGACCACGATACCGGCGAGCAAGGCCAGCGGGCCTAGCGCCGCCGCCGGCGGGATCTCGATCCAGCAGTCAAGCACGCGCGAGCTGTGGCCGGTCAGCTGGACGCCGGCCTGAAACGGGCTGGCGCCGGAGCTGTTCTGGATCTCGTTCCCCACGACGTCCACGCCGTCGCCGGTCACCTGAACGCCCACGGCGGTGGCGCCCACGATGCGGTTGTCGCGAACCGCGATGCGGTCGCTGGCGGCGTCACGACCCGCCTCGGCCTGATCCTCGATCAACAAACCCACGGTAAAACCGCTCACCAGGTTGCGCTCGATCGCCAGGCCGGAAAGCACGCCGTCGGTGACGTGTACCCCGGTCGTGGCGGCGTCGGTGGCCTGCAGATCGTTGTCCGTCACGGAAAGTCCGTCCAGGGACAGACCGGCGCGCGGGAACGCGACCAGGAAGGTGTTGGCCATGTAGGGCGCGTAGGGAAGCGCGGCCACACCGGTCGCGGAGGAGACGCGGTTGCCCGCGATCTCGATCGCCCCGCACGTACCCGTGACCATCACGCCGACAGAGCCGACCCCGGGGCGCAGGGCCTCGATACGACAGCCGCGCACGGCCACCTGACGGGAATCGGCGATGGTCACCACACCATGCGGCAGCGCCGACAGCGCGCCGAGCAGCGGCTGAGCCTCGGGCAGGTTTTCGAGGGTGGTGCTGGGATTCTGGCGCTGCAGTCGGCGCAGCGCGATTATGGTCGAAACCACCGCGCCGGCGGCTCGACCCTCGCCGGGGCCGATCTCGCGCAGCCGTGCCCCGACGCTCGCCAGGAAATTCGGCACGCCGCCCGCGATGTGGATGTCGTCGAGTCCGAGCGCCCGTTCAGCCGGCATGTCGGTAGCGGAAAAGCGGGCATCGATCAACTTGTCGAACAGCGTTCGAATGCGGAACGCTGGCTGGTCGATGTCGGTGCCGGGCTCGCCGATGTCCACAACAGCAGACGGATCTTCGATGAGTCGAAGGTCCTCGATCGCCACCGCCCCAGCCCCGCCGCAACCATCGACGTAGAAGGCGCCGCCACCCCCGCGCACGTCCAACACCGTCGCGTCGCCGTCGCCCAGGATGCGCACCGACGACATTCCGCGCACCAGTACCGGGTGTTCAAGCTGGTATTGGCCGCTGCGGATGAAGATCGACCCGCCTTGGGCGCCAAGCAGGCCAAGGGCGGCCTGCAACGCCTCGTCACCGGTCAGACCGTCGACCAACGACTGGTCGACGTCGCCGAAGGTGCGCAGGCCGTCGCCCACAACGACAACGAATATGCCCGGTCCATACTTTCGGTCGCCCAATTCTTTCAGACGATCCCGGACCTCGACCAGGGGCAGGTAGCGCGGCCGCAGATCCTCTATCACACGCGGCTGGCCAGTCGCCCGAGCCAGGGGAGCGTAGTGGTGGACAGGGCCGTGCGCAGGGCTGTTGGTCAACGTGTCGACCGAGCCGACCGCCGCACCGTCGGGAGCGTTCACGCTGGCCCGGAAGGTCCAGTAGTCGTCCGAGCGCCAGCCGTCCCCTGAAAAGGCGAAGGTGATGCCGTCGCTCAAACGGTAGCGAACGCCGGTGACCAGCAGATCGGCGCCATCCCAGCGGCGCACTGAGGCCCCGTCGTCCGGGGAAAACACCCGTCCCACTGGACCACCGACCACCAGCGGCACTGGGTCGGCGGTGAGGGTGGCACCGGGTTCGTCGAGCTCGAGGATGCCGGTGTCGGCCTGCACGCCGCTCAGACGGCGCAGCACCGGTGGATTGGGCGCGTCCCAGCGCAGGCGGGTCTCGCGATCCTCGATCACGATCATGTCGCCGGCCCGCAAGCGAGCGGCATCGGCGGTTGACACGCGCACCGTGGTGGAATCGACCGCGGTCGCCTGGGTCAGCGCCATGACCGTCGAGCTGTTGTCGCGCGACCAGAGCGCGACGTCGAGCCCGCCGACCTTCATCACTTGTACCCGCACGTGCAAATTGTCGCTGCCGATGTAGCCATCTCCCGACGATGCGTTTTCCGTGAACAAGCAGCGATCGCGGCAGGGATCGAACGGCTCGGGGGCATCGCGATCAGGCAGCGCGCCCGCGGGAATGTTCGTGCTCAGGGTGCCGCCGCCGGTGGCGCCGGGCAGACCTTCTTCGTCCACGGTCACAAGCGGCAGTGCGCGCACCTGCGCCACCACTCGCAGCCGGGCGGCGGTGTCGACGCCGTCGAGCGCGGGCTCGAGCAGAAACGGGTCTTCGAGTGCGGTGACGGTCTGCTCCCACACGTCGAGGAAGAAGAAGTGGTGCTGCGAGTTGTCCGCCGGAAGGGCAGGCAGGGTCGGTGCGTCCGGGAAGTCGGGCTGCGACGAGAAGCGCAGATCGCTTTCGAGAAACACGCGATGACCATGAACCAATATACGGCCAGCGCCCGCCAGGGTTCCGTCGCCGCCACGGATGACCACATCGTTGCCCAGCCCTGCGTCCACGGCGCGCAAAGCCCCGACCCAGGTCCGCGCCACCGGTGGCAGGCCGCGCACCCCCCACGAACGGACGCGCGTGCGATCAACGCCGGTCAACTCGCCCGCGGCCACGACGATTTCGCACCAGCCGCTCGTCTGCAGCCCATGTCCGGCCGCCTCCACCACAGCCTGGTTGCCATCGCTATCCGCGACGAACACCTGGATGTCGACCACTTCGTCGTCGGCGGGCGGACGATCGAGCCGAAGTTCGAAGATGAGCGCCGCTGCGGCGAATGCCGTCGACGAGGCCCGCGGAATGGCGGTCAAGTCGATGGGCGCCGGCAGGATTCGGCGCAACTCTGGATGCCAACGGCTGCGGATCACCCAGGGCAGGGTTTCGGGATCGTGGCGATCGAGGCGCAACTCAGGCACGGGCTTGCGCTCGTCGCCCGGCGGCACATCGGTCGCGACCCATCCATCGGTCGACCGGATCGAATCCAGGACGAAATCAGCGCAGATGCGGAAGCCGTCGTCGGCCGAACCGTCCGCGACGTCGGCCGTGCGGCGGCGGGCATCGACGGTGCGGAGGCGGACCTCCTCGTTCCAGTCGGCGTCGACCGCCACCTGGCCCATGCGCTGGTAGACGCCGCTGAAGCGGCGGTGTTCATCGAATCGATCGCGAGAGGTGTTGAACTTGACCGTCATGGGTGACCCATTCTGTAGAGGTCGAAGGAGGTCCGATCGATATGGAATGGATCCATGCCGATCGGAAGAAATTCCTGGGTTCGGGTGATGAGTTCACGTTCGTGGTCGCCGCGCTCGCCGTAGGCGCCGGGGGTGCCCGCGCCCTCGCCGATCGCCGTCGCGTTGGGCCCGTTGTTTTCGGCGAGCACCAGATAGCCCGGGCTGGTGGGATTGATCGACACGAATGAGGCGGTGTGTGCCAGGCTGAGGTAGGGCCGCGGCGTGCGACCGCCGCGCGCGATGAGCGAATGACGGACGAAACCGAGATCGTCGCGATCCACGCGCACCTCGCCAGCGAACACACAGGAGGATGCCTCAAGCATGCCCGCCTCGACCGCACCGTGCACCGTCGATTGCCGGAGCCGCAGCGAGGCCCCGGCCGCAGCAATCGCCACCCCGTCGCGTGCACCGGCGTCGAAGGTGCAACCGGCGGCGACCAGTCGCGCCCACGGCGGCAGCGCCATGGATCCCACCTGGCAGCCATAGAGGCGCACCTCCAGCTCCGGGTGAGGCAGTGAGCGGCGCGCGGCCAGATCCTGGTGGTCCGCGCCGGGCACCCACAGCGACAGTCGCCCCGGCCCACCGATCTGGCAGTAGCGAATATCGATAACACCGCGCTCGGTGGCCAGCTCCAGGCGGCCGAGCAGCCACAACCCTGCCAGCCAGAATTCCGGCGCACTCTCCGCGGTGGACTCAAGCAGCAGCGAGAGGTCGCTTTTGTCGTCGCGCTCGATGATGGGAGTGCTGCCGGGATCTGCGGCGACCAGCGACAGGCCAGCGTCGACGCCTCTCGTGAGACGGGCGAAGGGCACGCGCGCCGATCCCAACACCGCTATCCGCGGCACCTGCCCCGAGGGGACCTCGGCGAGCGCCTGGTCGAGATCGGCAACGATTGCGATGTCGCCATTCTCGGGACCGAGCGTGTCTTGCCCTGCGCGGTGGGGCGAGACGTAGGCGTGAGGATCCCGCTCGGTGGTGCGTCCCGGGTGCTCCACCAGGTCCGGCGGCAGAGGGATGGCGATGTCAGGTTCGCGCCAGTCGGCCGGGATCTCGCGCGCTGGCGGCACCAGCCCAGGACCCAGCGCACCACCACGGCCGATCCGGCACGACACTGTGACCCGCCCGGCCGGGGCTGCCGGTGGCAATGCGAAGCGGCCCAGCCGCGGATCGAGGAATACCGAGCCATCGTCGGCAGACGCGGGCGCCACCAGTTCCTCCCACACGCCGAGGCTGCGCTGGGCCAGAAGCCAGGGTTGTCGAGCCAACCGGCCCGGCTGGGCGTAGCGGCCGTCCCCGGCTGGGCTGGCCAGCGCCTCATCGGCCAGCAGTCCGCCAAATCGAGTGTCGAGTGGCCGCGGCCGCGCCTGCTCGGCTGGGGTGGGCGGATCCCGACGGAAAGTGCTGCCATCGTTGCCCACGCGTAACCGCACCGATTCACCCACGGCAAACGCCAGCCGCGGCAGGACCGCAAGCACGCCGCCCGCGCCCTGGCTGAACACGACGTCCGACGGGGGAAGTGGTGGCGGCCCGATGACGAACAGCTCATCGCCGACGAACAGCGCTTCGCCCTCCGCCGGCGGGTTGGGCCCCGCGCTTTCGAGCGCGTCGACTTGCCAAGCGAAGGCGCCGGTTGGCAAGAACGCCCGCACCGGGCGGGTGCGGTCCGCCCAGACCAGCACCTCGATGCCGCCAGCCACCGGGCGGGCGACGAGGGTGCCGGGCTGCCCTGGATCGAAGGGCAGAGATGGCAGCGGCCGCCAACTGCGCGAGTTGGCGACGTCCCACAGCCGGCACGACGTCGTCATCGCGCCCGACACGGGGTCGCCGCCGAGCAGCGCCAGTCCAGCCGGCGTGGCGATCAGCGCGGCGCCGATGCGCTCCTCTTGACGCCGAAGCGGATGCGGCCGCCAGGCGCCGCCGGTCGTGGCGATCGACCACATGTCGCCAGCGGCAGCACCTTCCTGATCGCCGCCATAAACGTAGAGCCGCCCGCCCGTGATGCACAGGCTCGGACTCTGGCGCGGCTTCGGCAGACGTGGGCTTGCGCTGTCGATGCGGGTCACGGTCACCGCGCCGCCGAGATCAGCGATGCGCCACACCCCAAGCGCCGAGCCATCACTAGCGACGGCATAGAGGGCGTCGCCATCGCCCACCAGGGCGATGCCGTCGGTGACATCCAGTGGCTCCGGCATTGCCCGCAGCACCACGCAGGCTGGCTGGCCAACGATGAACCGGGTGAGACGGTTCGTGCCGTTTGCCATGTCGCGCTCGATGCGGGCGATCCAGGTCTCGGCACCCACACCGACCGCCGCTGCGTTCGATGCAGCGGGACCGAGCGCCGGATCGAACGCGAGCGCCGACCAAACCCCGGCGGCCGAGCGCCGTTGCGGAAGGCCCGCGCGGCGCTCAACGATCAGATCGACCGATCGCCCGCTGATCGCCTCACCGGCTTGCGCATCAACCACCACATCCGAGACGGGTCCGTCTGGTCCGAGGACCACATCCAGCAACCTGCGATCGGTGAGCGTGGGATCGTCCACCTCGGCAAGTGCGGCGATGACGCTGATGTGCCACTCATCACCCGGCGAGGGGCGTCCCACCTCGGCGAATCGAATCACGCCGTTGTCGCCGACCGGCTCGGCTGCCAGCGCAGCACGGGCTACGAGTGGCTGGGGCCGACCCACGAGGGGCACGCCATCAACAGCGAGTTCGAAGGCGCCGGCCGCAAGCGCGCGCTCTGGATCGTCGGCCAGGGCTGTCGGGGTAAGCAGACCTGCCGCCACCCGGATGGGATCCTCCTGGACGCCCGGCTCATGACGAGCGGTCAGGCCGCCCGTGAGATCGGGACGGGTCACAGGGTGCAGCCACACCAACGGCGTGTCACGTCCCGCGGGATCGACAAAACCGCCGCGCTGGCCGTTCGGCAACGCCACGAGCGCCGGCGGCTCGACCTCGTCGAGCACAACCGGCACCAGGCGCGAGGCGCGGATCAACACGGCATCGGGCCGTACCCAGCCGCGCAGGTCCAGCGTCCGTGGCGAGGCGGCGTACGTGCCAGCGTCGACGCTGCCCAGACGGCGCAGAGTATCGTCGAGTCTCTCGCCAGGCAGCGGTGCGAGCACCTGACCCCGCTCGCGACGCGTGTCGTTGCGGGGACGGACCTCAGCCGGCGAACGGCGGGTCAAGGGATCCGCCATTCCTATGGGATCCCAGATGATGGCGCTGCGTCCCCGCCACGGCGCCAGATGCGCGAAGTCGAGCGACACCAGGACAGAGCGAAAGCCTTCATCCACCTCGGTGTCCCATGTGCTGGTCTCGGTCAGCACGTCTTCGAGAGTGAGCAGGGTGCCCTTGCGACGTCGCCAGCCGACGATGCGAGCGACGAGCGCGCGTTGCGACTGCGCATCAGTCGACAACAGGCGCACGCCGAAGAGTTCTGCCAGAAGAGGCAATGCCGCGGCCGAGGCACGTTCGACGAAGTGGTCGTCCCACAGCTGGGCAACGGCATCGTACAGATCATCCAGCCCGCTGCCCAGCACCTCGACCAGCGTGCCCAACGGTGGTGGGTTCGGGGCGTCGACATCAAGCTCTATTGCGGCTTCACGCTGCCGGTAGACGCCGGGGAGAAGCGCCAGCAGACGTTGAGAAGGGCGCAGCTCCTGCGGCGGTCGAATGGTTGGTGCGCTCATTGGTCCCGCCCTTCTTCGTAGCTGATCCCAACGCCATCACCCCACTTCGGGTCCGCATCGGCCCACATCAGGATCTCGCGGGGACCGGCGACGATTCGCTCGTACAGGCCGTGGGGCTCGCTGGCCCGGTGGAGCTGGGTCACCACCATCGAGTACAACCCCTGCGCTCCGTCGACAGCGCCGTAGATCTCTGACAGCTCAAGGTCGTCGCCCAGCTTGACCCGCTCGGGATCGAGAAGGCCGGGTGGCGCGTCGAGATTGGCGTCAACCCCGAGCCGGGCACGCACCTCGCGAATGAGACTGATGGGATCAGCGCCCCGCAGGTAGCGCAACAAAAGCCGCAACCGGACGGGCACGACCACGCGGTTCTCGACGGCGACGCCCACACCGGGTGGCACCCGCACCGCCAGGTAGCAGCGCAGGTCCGCGAGATCGGCGTCGGACAGCGCCGCGCCGCGAGGCCCGCTCACCACGACGGTCAGCGTGCGCGGGCGGCGCGGATCGCGGAACACCCGCGCCCGGCGTACGCCATCGAAGTCGCGGGCGAGCACCTGCACGTCATCCACCGACACAGCGCGATCCAGCGTCCCCACACTGCTGGGCCCGCGCGCGCGCGCCAGATCGGCCGGCTCGGGATCGGCGCCACCCGATGTCGCCAGCGGGTTGAAGGTTGATTCGACGGCCGGGTGAGCGGTGCCGAGTCCGTCGATGCGACCCGTGGCCCGATCCCCATCGGCGCCGATCCCGATCCGGTAGGCAGCAATCACGCGTGCCCCCACCGGCAGCGCGGCCCCGTTTTCGCCGTCGCCCAGGCGCAACCGCGCGCCTCCGAGTGGCAGCGGCTCCACTGCGAACACGGCGTCGGTGGGCTGGTCGGCCAGCAGATCATTCACCCGCTGCCACGATCGATCTCCCACGGTCAGCTGGACTTCGGGACGACGGCCGCGCGGCGCACTGGTGTCGCGCAGCCAGGTCAGCGGCCGGTTGCCCAGCCCCAGCAGACGCGGATTCGCGCCGACGGTCAGCTCCTCGATGACTGTTGCGCCCTGGCTGATGGGCACTATGTTGCCCACCAGCACTACATTGTCGAGGCGGTAGCGACCGCTCAACGCCGGAGCGAAATGGATGCAAGTCATCGCTTGGCCGGTCCCCTGCGGTACTTCGCGCGCGACGCGCACCACGCGGATGGCCTCGCGGTACACGCGCAGGGTGGTGGCGGTACCATCGGGGGCGATGCTCTCGACGTCCTCCGCCACCACCAGCCAGTCGCCGGCACGCACCGGCGGACCCTCGCCCCCGTCGCCGGGCAGCAGATAGAGGAAATCGCCGCCAGGCACGGCCCAACCTCGCGCTGGCGCACGCCCGGCGTCGGCGCCAAAGGCGCGGTCGAGGTTGCTTAGAGCGATCGAACCACGCAGCAACACAACCTGATCACGCGCCTCCTGGATCAGGCCGGCCACGAAGGCATCGAGAAAGGCGGCCATGCAATCGAGGCGTTTGGCGTGGCTGTCCGCGTCCTCGCCCGGAGCCGGTGCCATCGCGCACTCAAGCTCGGCCAGCGCATCTTGCTGCCGGCGTGCCAGGTTGCGCAGCTGGCGTGCAACGATCTCCTGAGACTCAGACAGCGGCGCCGGCTCTCCGGCGTCAAGGCCCGCGGCGGCGGCGGCGGCCTGGGCGGCACACAGCTTCTCACACAAGCCTTTGAGGGCATCCTTGCAGCCCTTCATCTGGTCGAGCCCGAACTTCGCAACCAGCGAGGCCAGGTTGCGGGCATCCTGACGGGCGCGGGCCGCCTTGCGGGCGGCTTGTGAACCGTGGCGCTGGATCTCGATGCGGTCCTCGATTCCTTGCGCGGCGGATGCGGGGCCGAACAAGCCGGAGGTCGGGGCCGGCGCCTTGATTTCGCCCACGTCCTGCGACGGAGGCCTGTCCAGGTTCAAGTCCCCGCCGCTTGCGCCGAGTCCGGTCGCCTGCGGCAGGAAGACCTCGATGGCATTGAGCCGCGAATCGATGCGCACAGGCTCCAGTGTCTCGAACGTCGCGGACGGCTGGCCGTTCTTCGCCGATGACAGCACCTGCATGCCGGCCGGGAGCAAGACATCTCGCACCCCCGCCTTGGCGCGCAGATGCTGAAACCCCGTGGCGGCCGCGCCAGGTCCGCCCTGGTAGCCAAGGTGGGCCAGAAGCTTGGCCACCGACGCAGGCAACCGCGCGGTCGCGAGGAATCCCTCCTCGGCCCAAGCCTGCTGGTAGGTCCACAGCACGTGCAACGCCAGTGCGACGCTGTCAAGCATGCCGCGGCCAAGATCGGCAGCGCTGGCCCCGCTGGCCGTCGGATCCCACCCGGGCCGCCCGTCGCTGGCAGCGAACAGACTGCGCGCTTCGCCCGAGAGGGCGGTCACCAGCTCGGCGTGGCTGCGGCTGCGGTGGGTATCAGGGATGCGAATCATCGCAGACCTCCACACACCGAGACGGTGAGCACACCGTCGGCAGCGGGCCGCGCCGGACCACGCACCACCGCCACCTCGTCGGAATTGATGGGGATGAAACCGGCGCGCAGCCGTTCTGGCGCGTGCGGCAGCAGCCGACGGAAGCGGCGCACGCGCGCAGCCGTCACCCCCGACGCCGACATGACCGCACGGTAGAGGTCAGCCAGTTGCACGTCGCCGCCGAGCCCGCCGGTGTCAGGATCGAGCAGGCCGCCGTCACCTGAGATGGTGGCGATCACGGCATCGCGCACGGCCCCAGCCTCGGCGTGGGGATGGGCGTCGACCACGACATCGAGGTCAAGCGGAACCCATAGCGGCGGCACCGATTCGACATCAAAACCGAGCAGACGCGCCCCTTCGAGCGCAGAGCGCACGGCGGCCCAGCGCCGCAGGCGCTCGTCGGGGTCAAGGGTGTCCTCGTGTTGGAGAAGCACCGTCACCCTCATCACCGGCCGTGTCGATGACGGAACCACCTGGGCGTGCGCGCCGGCCACGCCAGGAAGCGCGCGTGCCACTCGCTCGTAATCGTCGGGCGTCACCGCCGAGAGCGGACGCGCGGCCAAAAGAGGAGCGCGGTACCGCATGCGATCGATTGGCTCGGGGTCGCGGCCACCGACCGCCGCGATGGGGTTGTCGACCGTGAGCAGGCCGCGAATCACCTCCATGTCCTCGCGGAACAGCCAGCCCGTGATCGGTCCACGGGAGGCGTCGCAAGGGACGAAGAGCAGCCTCTGCAGAATCCCTTCGCCCACGTTGCCGATCCGACCGGCACCCACAGTGATGTCGAAACGCAGCCGGTTGCTCCGCTCGGGCAACGCCGCCCCCGACACGCCGTCCCCGAAACGCAGCGTGGCTCGCCCATCGGCGGCGGTACGCAGTACGAAGACTTCCTCATCTTGGCCCGCGCCGCACAGATCCTCGGCGCGTGCCCATTCGTCGTCACCCACCAGAACCCGCACCGCGGGGCGACCGCGGCGCCCCTCGTCACCTGGCAGCGGGAAGCCCGGAGCCTGGATGCTGACCGGACCAAACGGCAGCGGTATCTCGACACCCGGACCGCCGGCTGAGTTGAGGTCGAGTGGTTCGCAGAAGCGTTGCAGATCCGGGTTGCCGACCTGTTCGGGCAGGGCCGACAACTGCACACCATGGTGGGCCGGCGTGACGTTCCCGAACACCACCGCGCCGTCCTTGGCCACAAGCGGCCACGGCAGAGGGCGGCGCGGATCCCAGCCCACCTGGACCACGTCGCTGCCACGAGCGAGGCTGGTCACGCGCACCACGGTGCCACCTTTGCCAGGTCCGGGACACAGCACCAGCCAACGTCCGATCGCCAACCCGGGCAGCGCTCCGTGCAGGCTGGCGCTGGTAGCCCCGGCCGGGACATCGTCGACCAGCGACAGCGTGTCGAACTCCGGGAAATAGGGCAGCGGCTCCTCGCTGGTGAACATGATCACCTGGTCATCGTCGCGCTGGTTCGCAACCACCGTTCCAGCGGGGATCTCAAGGGCGCCGTCATCGGCGAGCGCAGTGAGCGCTGCCAGCGTCGAGGTCAAGAAGGCCTTTCGTTCGTCATCTGTGGTTCGCGCGGCCTCTTGCTGGCGACTGGCGATCACGTCCGCGATGCGCGCGAGGTCGAGATGGAAACGCAGCATGGTTGTGGCCGACAGCCCCGGATCCACCTGGTAGTCGAGCGGGCGAACGTGGTCCTCGACCGATCGGCGCAGGCGAGCGTCGTCGAGGAATCCCTCTGCGACCGCGCGCTCTTGCTGGTAGGCGATCTGATCGAGGCGCTCGGCCACGGTCTCAAGCATCATGGTGGTGAAGTCGGCGGGCCCGCGATCGGTCCACGGCTGCATCACCACTTGTGCGCGATCGAGCATCACGCCCAAGAGCGCCTTCGCGTCGCGGGCGCGGTAGTCGACCACCGGGCTGGACGGCGCCGGCTGGGGTGCAGCCCCGGTCGGCGGCCGGAGCGGATCATAGAGACCACAGCGTGCCGGCACGTCGGGTGGCTGAGCACCGACAAAGAGACGACTGTCGTCGCTGAGGTTGAGATCATCGGCAGGCGGCGCGACAGCGGCGGCGTGTAGCGGCGATCCTGCCACCAGGCGCAGATCAATCTCCTCGGCGGGAGGCAGGGCCCCGCCGAGCAGGGGCGCGGGCAACCCGTCCGCTCCCGCCGCCACGTAAGGCAACGCTCCGAGTGGCTGGAACCATTGCGAAACCACGTCGGCGAACACGGCTTGGGGAGTGGTCCAGTCGGCGTCGGGATCGAGTGTCACCGGGCCGGCTGCCGAGCTCACGCGCGAGAATATCGAGTCGAAGGCGCGCACTTCCCCCGGCCCGATGGCCAGAGGTGCGCCCAGGCGATCCCAGGTGGTGTTCGCGATGATCAGCTGATCCGCCTGCACGAACCCGGCCCGCAGCGCGGTGGAAAATTCAGTACGGCGAAGCCACGCCGGGCGCAGTCCTGTCTCAAGCTGAAGGGCCGAACCCGAGACCACCTGCACCGAGCTATCAACCACCGCGACGTCGCCCGCGCCGATCTCATCGAGAAAGGGCTGAACGTCGTCGACCACTGCGGTGACCGACAACCCCACCACGTCGGGGGCATCGAGCACCACCGGCGGAACCGTGCGAGGCACGACGTCATCGGCCAGGTCGGCCAAGATCTCGCCCGCCCAAGTCTGCCAGGCCGACTCGCCGTCCCCGTCGCGCGCAGGCAGGTCGCTGGCCGGGACGGGTGCGCCGGCCACCCCGGTCACCGCCACGTCCCGCACGATCACGGACTGTGGTGACGGCTGGGCAATCACACGGACCCCGGCAGCGTCACCCGCGCTGGCCACCACCCCCTCGACGTGTCCGAAGCCGACCTCGACATCGGCGCTCTCGGGATCGTCGGCGCTGCTCTGTGTGCCTCCCACGGCTCCGCCCGCGATCAGCGCGCCGGTGGCCGCGCTGCCGATCACCTGGGTCGCGGTGAATCCGCGCACTGTAAGCCGGCGCGGCGCTGCGACGAATATCCCCGTGGCGCGTGCTGCAGCGGTGAGAGTCTCGACGTCGAGATCGACGACGCTGACGGTGTCGCCAACGCCAGCATCACTGGTGCTCGTCACGCCGAATCCGAACACCCCGACTCCCAGCGCGCTGGCACCGGCTATCGCCGAGGCCTGCAGCCGTGTGCCTTCGATGCGTCGACCTGCGGCGATCATGATCCCGAGGGCGGCCGCCGTGGCCTTCACGTCGTCGACCTCGATCTCGACGGCGGTCGCGTCCCCGACCGCACCAATGTAGACGCCGGTAGCGCCGGTCCCGTCGATGTGACTGACCTCCGCGCCCGTCACCCGCACCGTGCCGCCGATGGCGCGCAATCCGACGCTGTCCGTGCCCTTGGCCCGCGTGACCCGCAGATCCTCGAGGTCGATGCTGCCAGTCGGGTCCGCGAGGAGGTCGATGGCCGTCACCGCGGTGGCACTGGTCGCGGCCGCGTCGACATCGCTGAGTGTGATACGTGGCGCCTCGATTCGCAGCGCCGCAGCACCGTCAGCCGTGTCCAGTGTCAGCCCTCGGATCTCGACGGAATCCGCGCGCAGGACGAGGCCGCCGGAGGCAAACTGCAGCGTGCACTCCGCGCTGCCCTGGATGCGCAGCGAACGCCCCGTCACATCGAGCGTAAGCCCGCCAGCGAGCGCATGCAGGCCGTCGGGCAGCTGCCACTCCTCGGCAGTGCTGGTCGGCGCCGCTGCCAGATCGGTCGCAGCCGCGGCCAAGGCCGGACCGAGCGGCGTGCTCAGCACGACGATCTTCACGGCGGGCCCTCCAGCGAGCTGCGGAAGGTCTCGGCGCGCTCCTCGCCGGTCTCGAGCAGCGTGTACAAGATATCGACGAAGAGTGTGGCGTCCTGGGGCGAGGCCGTCACTTTCACCGCGTCGACCCTGACCACATCGCGCATGAACTCCTGAATGTTGAGGCGAATGACATACTCGGCCGCGGCCGCCACCTCCGGACTGCAGCCCCCGAACACCAGCCGTTGCACACCGCACCCGAAGGTCGGACGGTTCACCCGTTCGCCCGGCAGGGTAAACAAGAGCTGTTCGATCTGGTCGCGAATCACCTTGGTGCGAGGTGCGGTCATGGGCACGCCGAGGTCGCCAATCTGGAAGGGGAAGGACAAGCTGCGCGCCATCAGGCCACTCCATTGAGCGCGTCGCGCACCAGCTCGGTGTCGAGTTCGTACTGGTTCTGCTCTTCGTCCCAGATCCAGCGGTGGCGGACCGACTTGACGTACCAGGTTCCGTCAAGCAACGTGCCGGCGCCCGCGACATCCACCGGCCGCCGCGCGCGCAAGATCTTGGGATATGTCGTCGCGCGCACCCGCGCCGTGGCCTGGACCAGCCAGTCCGTGGCCAGGAAGTCGGCCCAAGCCAGATTCCCCACCTCGGTCTCGTCGTGGGGAACGTCGACGTATTGCAGGCCGACCGGCACCAAGTCGGGACGCTTGGGCACAATGGCCGCCAGCCTCGCCTTGATGATATCCGCGCGTCCGACCGTGCCCATCCGGGCGAAACGTGGATCGGTAATCCTCGCCGAACGGATGCGTCGGGTGCGCTCGTCGATGTGGTCGGCGTG
>Ga0265316_10001640_pt1 | contig 23850 bp, 19 predicted proteins | sample 4522metaG_FD_202092 | JGI IMG/M metagenome (GOLD analysis project Ga0265316, IMG submission 202092) | Rhizosphere microbial communities from Carex aquatilis grown in University of Washington, Seatle, WA, United States - 4-5-22 metaG | ecosystem: Host-associated > Plants > Roots > Rhizosphere >... | reverse complement strand
GGGCGCCGATGCCGTAGCAGCCCAGGTATTCTTTGGCCATTTTTTCATCGGTGGGTTCTTCTTTGATTTCTCCCGTGGAAAGATCCACAAACAGGATTTTCCCCATATATCCGCTAGCCATTTTTCTCTCCTAATTATTAGTTACGAATTCAACTCTTGAAGACATCTATTGAAGTACCCTCTTGTTTCCGAAGCGATCCCCATCTGCCTGCTCAAAGGCAGTGTAAATGCACCGATAATATCAAAGTCAATAGCGCCGTCGTAGCCCACATCCTTTAAACTTTTCAGAATTTTGGGGAAATCGATAGCACCCCTCCCAGGTATTTTTTCCTCGATCCGAGCTGTATAATGCTGCCGGTCAGGAACATTTGGATATTCCCGTAAATGGACATGAACAATCTTCTTCCCAATCATACGAACAGTTTCCGCGGGGTCATCTCTTACTTTATATAAGTTCAGAGTATCAAGAGTTACTCCTAAACCAGGCGAATCAATATCATCCAGCATTTGAAGCAACGTAGCGGTATCATAAATTGGAGTGCCGATGTGAGTTTTAATTGCCAGCGTTACTCCTCGATATGCCGCCTCGGTACTTATTTCTCTAAGGTATTTTAATTCTTCCTTCATAGACTCTTTATCATCGGACTTCCCTTGCGCACCCATCGTTATAATAGGAATATCCAATTTACTAGCAATATCAAACAATTTTATCATTGATTTTACTTTGTCCTCGCCGGGTTGACTTCCAACATCTGAGTGAATAGCAAATAATCCGATTCCATGTTTACTTGCCGTACCCTTAACTTCATCTAGGTATGATTGTTTAGTGTTTAGTTCGATGTGTCTGGCATGATTTGCTAAACAAGCAAGCTCAGCTCCCTCATAACCTGCCCAAGCTATGTGTTGGAGAGCGCCAAAAAGATCTAATTGGTTGAATACAACAGAGCTACATCCTAATCTCATGCTGATAACACCCCTAATTTTATATGTGCAGTTTGTACTACGATATGACCTATAATGAAAAGATTTAAATTGGGCGCAAATTCGAATTAGGTTTTTTGGATTGGCCCTGCTGATTCAACCAGGCAAGGTTGTCTAAACGGTTTCAAATGTTCGTTAATTTACCCTGAAGCCGATATCAAGGTTTCTTGAATTTCCTGCGTTGTTTACCACACTCTATGGTTTTGCCTCATTGTAAATCTCAGCCTTGCTTATTACTTTTTGTAAAATTGTTATGAACTGCTGGCGTTCTTCCTCAGATAAAATAGACATTATCTCTTTTTCTGATTCCATTTTATTGCTAATTTTATAAGCATCTATGCCCTTCTCCGTTAGCTCATATTTCAACAAAACTGATCTCGAATTGTCTCGTGATTTTTTAACCAGCCCTTCCTTTTCCATTCTTGTCATCTGTACTGATAGAGTACCCATTTTTCTTATAGTATGTTTAGATAACTCGGCAAGTGTTGCTTTATGACCAAGGTTATACAGAAGGAATAAAATATAGGCCTCCGTTGGGAGAATATTATATGGAGTTAGCTCCCGCTGCCTCGCTAAAAACATCAAATGTCTTGCCTTGCCTATTAAATGCCTCGAATATACACTGCTATTTTCAGCTATTAGAATTTCTATGTTGTCCACAAATAAAATCCTTCAACGTAAACATATTTTTCGGTTAGCCACTAAAACTCATTATAATACTATGAGACATATTAAAAATATTTAATATCAATATTAAAACACTCATTTTCCCTAATTTACAATCGAACCTGCGGAATATTTACCAGAATTCATTAAAATGGTCTGAGATTCAAGTTTTAATTGTCTCTTCGGTCGTTCTGATATAGGCAACCGCTTAAGAACAGGACCGTGATTTTCATCCGGTCCCGTTCTTCTAGCTTCTTCCAGATAACGATAAACCTTGTATTTCAAGGAGTTCAGTTTATTTATAACCTTTCATGAACGCTTTTTCCGCCATGAACATTTCTTCGACCATTTCCTTTATTTCACTTATACTGATGATGGAACTGGTTAATGGATCAAGCAGAATTGACTGTAGGATTTTACTTTTATCCTTCTCAACAATTCCTCTAACAGCCATTTCTTGAACAAACACGTTCGATGAATTCAATGCGGCAAGCTGGGGCGGCAAGTCACCGACGTAACAGGGATGAACCCCGCCTTTATCTACCATACATGGTACTTCTACAACGCATCCCTGTAATAAGTTAGTTATGAGACCGTTATTTTTAACATTACCGAAACTCCGCCATTGGGTTCCAGTCTCCATAGCGTTGATAATATTTGTTGCATGTATACTCCATCTGTACTCATTGTTAATCGGGAACTTATAGTCAGCTTCAATTTGTTGCTTTATCTTTTTATCCTCAGCCTTTGTCTTTATCGGAGCCTGGTCCCAGATACTGCCTTGAACGGCTTGTTTGTACTTTTTAGTTAGTTCCGGTGTTCTCCGAAAGTATGGAAGATACATCGAAAGATGACCGCCGCCGCTGTTGAAATATCCGAAATTTTGAAATACCTCAACTTCAATGAGGTCCACCGGTGCCATAGGTGAGTCGGATTTTAAATAAACGTCGGGGTTTTTAAATTTTTCTCTCAAAAGCGGATAAAGATCTTTTCCGCGCCATTTCAATTCTAAGTACCATCCGAAATGGTTTATGCCAGCCTCTGTATAATACATCTCTTCCAACGGTATGCCAGCATATCTTGCAATAGGTACCGCAAGGTTGTGATGGTTGGGGCATAAACCAACATTCTTGATATTGGTATAATCATTTATTGCCCAGCAGATGATAGCCATTGGGTTACAATAGTTGAGTAGCCAAGCATCCGGACATAGTTTTTCCATGTCGTGGCAGATTTCTAATATAGCCGGGACTTGCCTTAGTCCCCCGAATATTCCACCGGGGCCAAGAGCATCTGGAACACATTCAATTCCGCGTTTCCAGGCAAGTTCCCGATTGACCTGTACCGGCTTCCAGCCTCCAGCCCGAATACTGGTAATAACATAATCCGCGCCGTCCAGTGCTTTACTACGATCTGTCGTTGATTCAATTTTTAAGTTAAGTTTATTTTGTTCAACCAATTTCCTTGCGTAAGCAGCTGCAATATCCAGCCGTGCAGCATCGATATCCATAAGTGTAAGGATGCTTCCCCCAAGTTTGGGATATTGTATGATATCAGAAATAAAATCTCGCCCGAAGACATAGCTTCCGGCGCCAATTAACACTATCTTTGCCATGCTAACCTCCTGATTTATATTATTTACTTTATAATTTAATGGTACATTTTAACCTGGCGCCATAAGAAGTAATCTTACCATTCGCCACATGCGTATCCAGTTCGTCAACTTTTACTCCAACCACCGTCATTGTCTTCGAAGCTTGTTCCACAACTGACGCTGCCGCTTTCTCCCAAGAATCCGGACTGGTTCCAACTAAAATAACTGTCTGCAAAATAGTCCTCTCGCCTTGTGTTGTCACTGTTTTCCTTCCTTTCTAAATTTAATAATCGCTATCCTAAAACTATAAATTTACTGCTCCGTTAATGTAGCCTGGTATAGTTTAACTTCCACTCCGAAGTCAGTGGCAGCGTTAACTAAAACCGCATAATACGTACCGCTCTGCAAAGCGTCCGTACTAATAGTCCCCTGACTATTGGTTCCATGCGCTATATAAGCGCCGGGTGTACCGGATTGGATAAAATCGTTATATTGAGTATTAGTGAAAATATAACAGTCCATATTGCTGTTGGCCGACCATGTTAGACTGAGAGTTCGACCAGTTTCGACATTTGCTCCTTCTAAAGGGAAATATGCCCATTGTGCGCCAGGGATTACACCACCAGGTGTAGGTTGCCATGTCCATGAAGTGGTTTTTTCAGTAGTTACGACTGCTTTAGAAGCACAGCCGCAAACCAATAATGTTAAAACTAACACTAAAGTGACAATCGTCAAATAGTTGTTTTTCATTTCTCCCTCCCAATTGAGATTTATGCTCTTCAAAATCAGATCATAAATTGGGATTTGTAATACACTGATTAGACCGTCCAAAACGTTCTGTTCATTGTGTTAAGGCTGGTCGTGTCAGGGTTAAGTCCCGTCACGACCAGCCACTCACATTGGGTACTTATTGAGCGGAATTCTTCATATTTTGATCAATCCACACACCATAAAAAGTTATGGGGCCCAGTGGGGTTGCGCCGCTGCAACCTTTGACCCATGGTTGTGTCAAACAATAAGCATAGGGTCCGGCGAGACAGGTACACCAGAACTGTTGGGCAACGTACAGGTTTGCCTGTTGAAGTATTTGCTTCACCTGATCTACGCTCGTAGAGGTTTGCGCTGCCGGATAGAAGGCGTTATAAGTGGGATCACTGATCATCATGTAATTAACTGAGTATCCTGTGGTTAATCGATTAAGCTGTCTGAATGGATCATAATTATTGCCAAGTTGCCCTCCGCGGGAAGCAAGAGCATCTTGCTTGTGGCCATTCAACACAAAAGCTTGCCAGGTCGCGGTGTCCATTACCGTCATACTCATGTTAATTCCAACGGAAGCAAGTTCAGACTGGACTATACCAAACAAACCCATATCTACAGTATTCTGAAGCACTATATCGGTATTAAACCCACTTGGGAACCCTGCAGCCGCTAGAAGTGCCTTGGCATTAATCGGGTTGTAAGCGTATTCTTGCTGCAGAGCAGCTGGCCATTGAGCGTATGGTAATCCCCATCCTCCTACCCCCATTTGGTTTTGAGTTAAAGAACAAGGAAATGGTGTGGCGGTGCCCATATAATAGGTTGATGCTATCAATGGAATATTTATCGCTTCCTGCAATGCCATTCTTACATTGATATTGTTATAAGGCGCCAGGTCAACCCTCGGATCCATGGTGAGTTCCGTGTTGGGTGGAACAACGTGCTGAACCATACTCGGGTTCGTTAGCATAACTTGTTGGGCAACCGCAGCTGAAAGTCCGGCGGAACCTGTCCCCATAGAATCAATCTTACCGGTGCGCAATGCCGATAATGCGGTGGGGGTGCTCGGTATGATAATAACTTTGTAAGTAGCCAAGTAAGGGAGTCGATTTTGCGGCCATCGCTCATCAAATCCCCAATAACTGGGATTCGCGGTATATGTTGCCGAACTGGAGTCGACAAAATCGGTCAAAATAAATGGCCCGGTACCGACGGCATTATGCCAGTTGAGCATAGCTGGACTACTCGCGGTTGTATAGGCAGTTACGGCCTCGGGGCATTCAATATAATTATCGGCCACTACAGGGATAAGTCCTTCTTCAATCAGCAGTGGGTTGTTGTTCGGCTTCCATGTAAAAACGACAGTGTACTTATCGGAGGCGTTAATCGATACTAAACTCTGCCATACGGCGGTTGAAGCAAACCACGTGTCTACGGTTGTATAACCATTTCCCAAGCCTAATATCCTGTCATAATGGTCAACTACGTCGATGGCGGTGAACTGGCGGCCATTAGCTGGCGGCAGGTTCTGCCAATAAATATCTGTTCGGAGATGCATGACAAAAGTAGTGGGGTTTGTAAATTCATAACCCGTCATCATGTAAGCGTCAGCATATTGAGGAGGAAGGAAACCTTGTGAGAAATCCCATATAGTCGGGTCTGTGGTGTAAGCATTACAAAACATTGTTTGCAAATAAGGTTGATATCCATAAGCAGGCCCTACACCCAGATATGGATCCCATGAAGCGATATTTGAGGCTGTCCACTGAACCAACGTACCGCCGTAGGTTGGTGTCCCCAGACTGTTCCACCAATTTCCGGTCGATGTTGTGGTCACCGCGGTAGATACCACGGTGGAAGTGGTGAGAGATGTTGAGGTTACAGAGATGGTGGTAATATTGGTAGTAGTCGAAGTTGAGGGCAATGTTGATGTAGTGGGAGAGGTCGTGGTTTTCGATGCGGAGCATGATGCTAATACCATGGATGTTACCGTAAGACAAGTCAAAATTATCCAGATTACTCCTCGTTTCATTTGGGCCTCCTTTTTTATTTTGAAGACTTCTGGGAAATTGACTAAAAACTCAATTCCTAGTTTTATTTACAATATTGATACTGTAAGGTAGACATGCCACTTGGCCCGATTACTCCCAGGGCTGCGAACACGGGAGGGGACATCAACCGCGCTTAGCTGCGAGTCCAACCACAAACTCTCAGTACCCTGAATTCCCCTGGCACGCCTGCCTTACAACGCTTATTCGTTTAAACCTTCCCCCATTTTTATGTTTAGTGTAAATCCATTACAAAACACGTGTTTATATTATCAACAACGTTGCTACGCTTATCATTTGGTACAATATTCCGTACCAAATATTATAGATTTAAACGGACTATACCACTGGATTGCGCTTTTGTCAATAGTGTTAAGCAGGCTAAAAAAATATATTTTCTCCTCTTTTTTAGCCGTTTAGATAATTCGAATACCTATGCGAGCAGGACTCTCGTAAATTTTTCAGGCATGGCCCAGTCAACATAAATCGGCCCGTTTTTAATAATTGTCAGCTTATTGTTGGGGATTGAATCTTTTACCCTTGCTGCCCCTGGGAAAAATGGATCATAAGTTGCTGTAAGCACAGGGGTCGGGCAAGTAATCAGCGACGGCCTGCTTTTTAAATCCTAGGCCATCGCTGTCAAGAGTTCTTTCTCGCACCTCGGACCGGCCTTGATGTATTCCAGTACTCTATCTTCCAAACAATAGTAATCGTGACTCTGGTGGACGGTATTGTGATATAATTTGTGGATGAAAATAAAATGAATTGATATTAAAGGCTTTAGTGAGTATAACTATTAAATGAAAAAAACGACATTAGCACAATCGAATTTTGACATATGGACACTAATTGGGAGTGTAAATCACACTATAGTATTGCTTAGGCAAAAGGAATTGAGTAAATATCACATTCCCGTTCGACAGCTTTATGTTTTGCGGACAGTAAGGGCTCTCGGTTCAAATGCAACTTTATCGGAAGTGGCAAGACAGGTTGAACGGGAAGATCATGTCATTTCTAAACAAGCTGTTAGAATGGAAGAAGACGGATTAGTAAGAAGAATTAAAAATACCAATAAATCGAATGTTTTAAAATTGGAATTAACTGATAAAGGTCTTGAAATGGCCAAAATGAGTGTGGAGAGTAAATCACTCGCAAAGTTATTTTCATCTCTGTCTTCAGAAGAACGATCTCAAATTGAATTAATATTAAAAAAAATATTAGTTCAGGCGGATGGGATCAAACACTGATAACTCAATCAAATGGTAACCCAATTTCAGAATATTATGAATAGTTTCAGTGAAAACGTCTATGAAATTTGCGATTAAGTAAAAATTCAATGTTTCATTAAACATCGAAAATCAAATAAAAATAATCAGGCACATTATTCAAGATACCGATAAAAAGAGCAATTTTATATGTCATTAATTTTAGAATTTCTGTCTCCAGCAGATTCTAATCTATTCATTTTACTAACACTGGATCCCTTTTAGTATGCCACTAACAACCTCTTTACCTTATTCAGTACCGGAGATTGCCAGAACTTTGGAAAGCTCTTTTCCTATATTGTTTATGGAACACCGGACGTTGGAAGGACAATAGACTAAACTATCCGCCCCAACCGTCCTTTCCTCGTCCCCGACGATAGCCTGAATTCGGCCAGAAATAACATAATATATAAGGTCAAATGTCGGCTTCTTAGGCCCAAAGTCGCCATAATGTGCTTCAACAAATCTCCCCGGTTGTAGCTTGTTTAGATCTAAAGCAACATGCATTGAAGCTTCTTTGCCGATTCGATCAATCGAAGTGTTTGGACGAAGATAACTATAAAGTTGATTACCCGAATCGCCTTGTACGCTACCTTTATGCTTTGATTCGGCTATAGTCATTATGAACCCGGTTCTCTTTTCATCCATCTTAGAGAGCTTTACTGTGCTCGCCAATTTCCAGTTATGAACTCCCAAATCACCGCTGGGTGTTTTCGAATAAACCGCTTCTCCCATCCTCTCTCCCTCTCCCGAGCCACTCATCCTTAACAATTTCGCATTTCCCTTACCGACGTCAGTTATAGAATGTCTTACATCCGAGGGGCAATATATTAGGGTGTCGGCTCCAACGATCCTTTCTGCATCGCCGATGGTAGCTCGAATTCGACCGGAAATTATGTAATAAACATGGTCAAAAATCGGCATCTCTTCATTATATTCGTGAAAATGTTCTTCAATGCCTCCGCCCGACTGGAGTTTATTTAAGCCTAAATCTATATGCATTGAAGGCTCTTTGCCTACTCGTGCTGATTGAGTGATTGGACGGAGGAAAGTATAGCCTTCATTTTTAGGGTGTCCTTCAGCTTTTCTGGAAGGACGAACAGCTTCTTCAATTGTCAATATAAATCCAGTTCTTTTTTCTTCCATGAATTTTCATCCCTTTATCTGAATTAGAATAACAAAGGATAAATCAATTTTTGAAAGAATCTCTTAATGTCCCATGGACTTCTTCAATCGTTGGTCTATCCAGAACCGTGACGCGTAGAATGAAAGACTTGGTGGGCTCCAAGAAGTAGCTCCGAATTGAGCATTATAACCCTTAAGCCACGGTTGACAAAACGAATAATTCTTCGGTTTCGGCAGCAGAGAGATTGCGAAGTGCTGCCGAGCTACGTACTCGTTTGCTTCTCTAAATATTTGTTTTGTCTCATCCAGGCTGGCAGCTGCTTGAGCTCTGGGAAAGAAGGAATCAAAAACAGGGTCGCTTATCATCAAGTGGGTATTCAGTGGATATCCGGTTCGCAACCGAGGTAGTTCCCGGAACGGTTCAACATCAAGACCGAGTGTTCCCCCTGAATAAGCCAATTGATCATGTTTTTGGTTTGCAACCATCGGGCGTATCTCCATGTCGATGCCTACTTCGGTAAAATATGACTTGACCATTTGCAACAATTTTAAGTCGACACCACCATCTACCGCAATGTTAGTTTTAAATCCATTTGGATAACCGGCATCAGTTAAAAGTTGTCTTGCTTTCGCGGGGTTATAGGCATATTCATCCTTTAGATTTTGTGGCCATGACTCATAAGCGAACTCCCACCCATTGCCCCAAACTTTCACGCATTTTGAACTTAAGGTAGATGGGTATGGTTCAACGGTACCACCGTAGTGGTTCTTAGCAATACCTGGCAGATCGACAGCCATTTGCATAGCCTTGCGGACTCTGATGTCACTAAAGGGTGCAACATCATTTCTCGGATCTATTGTGATCGTTCCCGTTGTCTGATGGCTTATCTGCAATATATCAGGGTTAGTTTTCTTTATTTGCTGAGCTTGCTCCATCGAAATTCCGTCGATAACGTCGATTTTACCGGCGAGAAATGCTTCCAAGGTCTCGTTTTTATCGGGTAATATGAGGATCCTAACTTGGTCCGCGTACGGGAGTTTGTTTTGAGGATAGCGTTCGTCACAGCCCCAATAATTAGGATTTTTGACCATTGTCGCTGAAATGCCTGAAACAAATTCCTTCAAAAAGAATGGCCCGGTGCCGATTGCACGCCGCCAATCATTGACATTACCCCATTTCTCCACAGCTTCTCGGGCTTCAATTGCTAGTACTGGACTATGATTCGTTATCAAGAATTGCATTATAAATTCAGGGTTGGCTATTTTCCATTTAAAAGCTACGGTATATTTATCAATAGCGATAACAGAAACCAGGTCCTGGTACATTATCGTTTTGTCTTGAGCAGGAGATGGCTCGGTAAAACCGCTGCCCAAACCGTATAAACGGTGGAAGTGATAGGCCACATCATCAGCCGTAAATTCACGTCCGTTGACCGGTGGAATGTCCTGCCAATGAATTCCTTGGCGCAGGTGGAATACCAGCGTTCCCGGTTCACTGAATTCCCAACTTTCGGCAAGGTGGCCTTTCAAATACCGATGAGGTGAAATCAATTTGTAGTCAAATACTGCCGGGTCTAACGTCCAATCTTCAGCTAGCAACCTTTCTAGCCATCCAGTGTATATCTGAGTAAAATGCTCACTGAAATATGGGTCAAAATTTTCAATGTTCGATGGGCTTGAAATGACGATCTCTCCGCCGTATTGTGGTTTACTAAGTTTATCCCACCACATAACCTTGTTGTTCAAATAAACTCCTTTGTATTCGGATATGTATACCGCTACGAGTTTTTCAGCCAAACAGCGGCTACTCCCTCGTTTGTCCCATCAGTGCAACGTTGGTATCAATATGTTTATCGTTAAGTTTCTCAGGTTTTAGCACTTTACACGACGGTTATTTCAACTCTTGAAGACATTTGTTGAGATAACCCCTTCCTTCTGCCGCGATGCCCATTTGTCGAGACAACGGATAAGTAGCGGCGCCCAGTACGTGGGTATTGAGCGCCCCTTCATAACCTACCTTCTTGAGGTTCCTCAGAATTTTAACCCAATCGATATCGCCTCTTCCCGGTGTTTGTTGTTCAGGAACCGCACGAACTTCCACTGTACGAGGACAATCACGTAAGTGGGTATGAACTACTCTTTTGCCAAGCCTCAAGACAGCCTCGGCAGGATCGTCTCCGCCCCTGAACAGGTTGCTTGGGTCGATATTGGCGCCTAAAGCCGGAGAGTTTATCTCATCGATTAATTTAATCAACATCGACGTGTTATAAATTGAATGGCCACCATGACATTCAATCGCGACGGTTATTCCCCTACTTTCCGCCAGTTTACTCAACTTTCTAACATAATTGAATAATTTATCCGTTATTTCTTTGTCATCGGCTTTTCCTTCGGAACGTATGGCCACGACCGGAATCCCTAATTTAGCTGCAACATCGAATAGCTTAGCCATCGATTTTAATTTTTCACCTTCAGGCTGAGCTCTGAAACCGGGCTCACCGGCATCGATGGCATACAACCGTAAACCATGTTTTTTTGCGGTGGCCTTAACCTCATCGATGTACGATCTATCGGTATTCAATTCGATATGCGGAGGCAAATTCGCCGAGCAGGCAAGTTCAACCCCGCTAAAACCCGCCCAGGCTATATGCTGAAAAGCTCCGTAAATGTCTAGTTGATTAAATATGAAAGTACTGGATCCCAATTTATCCATAATATTCTCCTCTGATTATATATTTGTATTTATGCAGATATTATTGCACTAAGAAGTATAGATCCACATCGATAATATGTAATATTTACAAATTCTTTTGGCCTATTTCGGTAAATGTTTCTTTTCTATCCCGCGCCAGAAATCCATCCCTTTGATTTTGTCTGAAAATTGTCTGGTTGGTGTGCCGTCATGCGGGGGTTCACATTCGGTGTTGTAAAGTTCCTGATAAAGATTGAACAGCGCTTTTTGCGCGACATCGGTTGGAGAATCGTTTGGCGCCCACATCTTGGCGCCCACATCCTTATAATCTTTACCGGTAAAGCCATGCGGCCCCATTCCCCAGATCATTACATCTGGTGCACCGATTTTCTTAAATAGTCCCTTTAAATCCTCTTTGGTTCTAACTCCGAATTTTGATTCCTTCGGTCTGGAGTGCGGGAGAATTATGTCAACCCCTAATTCTAGGCAGCCTTTCGCTCGAGCGATTACCTCATCATCTCCGTAGAGTGCTCCCGCTTCGATTCTGGCAATCACAACAAAATCCTTATCATAAGTATTTCTTGCCTCCACCACCGCACCCATCTTGCTTAAATATTCATCTCTGGGCAGCACTTCGATGAGATTATGCGGAACGGTTGTTTTAATGACAGATACTCGATCGCTGATTGACATCCCGGCAACTCCTGCCCTGATAACTTCTTGTGTGGTACGATAAGCCGCCAGCGTGCCGCCGTATCCGTCATCGGCGCTCAAAATAAGCGGAACATTGACCGAATCTGCAGTGTATTTGGTGCAATTTATAATTTCACTCGCTGTAGCCAACCCGATGGGTGGTAAACCAATCTGGATCATAGTTGTGATGCTTACCGGCATAAACACTGCTTTAAATCCCACCGTCTCGGCGACCCTAGCAGACATGCAGTCATAGACAACAGGTACCATCAGGACTTCCGTCTCTTTAAGTGCATTTCGGAGCAGAGTTGTCTTTTTCAACTTATCACCTTTTTTATTATTCTAATATCAATTCTTCACATTCTGGTCGATCCAGAACCGCGAGGCAAAGAATCCCAGCAATTGAGGCCCTGACGAAGACCCGCCCGAAATCGCGAAGAATTGACCGTTGTAACCCTTAATCCACGGTTGATTTATACCGTAGCTTACCACTGGAAGTATAGACACTGCCCATTGGTTTTGAGCCACAATCTGGTTCAACTTAAGAAGCAACTGCTGTATTTGGTCCATACTCGTGGCATTTACGGCTTGAGGATAGAGGGCATCCAAATCAGCGTTACTAACATTCAGCCAATTTGTGGCATATCCTGTTTGATAGCGGGTAAATTGCCGTAAAAATTCATAGTTCAGGCCCAAGCTCCCACCGTTACGCCAAATCAGTCCGGTTGCCTTACGGCCGGTTTGGACATAAGCCGTCCAGGAAGTGGAATCCAACACCGTTGCTGTTACGCTAACACCGATGGTACTAAATTCACTCTGAATCAGTTGAAATAAAGTTGTGTCAGATGAAGCGTCGACGATACAGGAAGTAGTAAAACCATTGGGAAATCCGGCAGCTGCCAGCAAAGCTTTGGCGCTCGTTGGGTTAAAAGTATAATTTGCCTGTAAAGATGCCGGCCATTCGGAGTACGGCCAACCGTACCCCTTTAAATATACCGAAGTCATGTCGGAAGGAACCGATATAGTAGTACCTAAGTAGTAATTAGCAGCGATTTCCGGCAGGTTTACCGCCTGCTGTAACGCTTGCCTGACCCTGATGTCGTTGAATGGGGCCAGAGTGTCTACCATATCCATCGTCTGACATGCTGTACCCGGATATGGAATCTGTAATATCTCAGGATTAGTGGCTTTCATCGCGATACTGGCTTGAATTCCAAGGCCATCCGTTAGATCGATCTTGCCGGTTCGCATTGCCGCTAGAGCTGTGGGCTGTGAAGGTATGATAAGAACTTTCATTGCGCTTATATAGGGAAGCTTATTCTGAGGATACCGTTCATCATATCCCCAGTAAGTTGGGTTGGCGGCCAGCGTGGCTGCGGCGGCGTCAACAAAATCTGTTAGTATAAAAGGTCCGGTGCCGATGGAATGATGCCAATCATTGAGATTGCCGTATGCCGTAATTGATTCCGGGTTCGCAACGGCGATACCGCCATTCGAATACATCCATTCGTATATGCTTTCCACCCCGGTAATTGACCAGTTAAAATTAACGGTGAAATTATCAGGAGCGCTCACTGAGGTCATATATACACCTGTACCAAGTGAGACGGCCGGGTTTTTCGTGAAACCGCCCCAGCCAAACATTCGATTGATATTGACCACCAGATCATTAGCGACAAATTCACGACCGTTTGCCGGTGAGATATTCTGCCAGTAGACTCCCTGTCGCAAATGGACAACAAAAGTATTGGGGTTTGAAAATTCCCAACTTTGGGCAAGCCAGCCTCCCGCATAGGCATTAGGAAGGAAACTGCTCTGGTATGCATATGCCGCAGGGTTTAACGTCCATTGGTCCGCAAACAGTTTTTCCATCCAGGCCGAGTATATCCCAAATTGTCCCAGGGTGTTATTGGGGTCAAAACCTGTTATATTGCCGGAAGTTGCGATCGTCAGCGTCCCGCCATACTTTGGCGTACCAAGGCTATCCCACCAATTTCCCGTTGAAGTTGTTGTTGCAGTAACTGTGGAAGTGGTAGATGCAGTCGAAGTGGGAATAATTGCCGTGGTTGCCGTCGTGGGCGAAGTAGTTGCGGTAGCCAAAGTACTTGTCACTATTGAAGTACTCGTGGTGTTAGATGAAGAACAAGACGCCAAAACTAGTGAAGCCAGGATGAGACAAGTAAGCGCTATCGAGATTATTCCTTTTTTCATTTGTCCCCCTTTTTTTGATATTTATTGATATTTTATTTCAAGGCAATTTTATTACTTTTTGTTTTTTAGAATTACCATTTGAGGATACGAATCCAAATAAGTAAGACTGACCGTGCCACTAGCCACGATTACCCCCAGGGCTCCGGTCACGGGAGGGGACATCAACCTCACTTAGCTGCGAGTTCAACCACAAACTCTCAGTACCCTGAATTCCCCTGGCAAAGTCAGTCTTACTTGTCACAATCATTTACCCGAAACCATATTATTTATCATGACTATTCAATTGGGCGCCACATTCTTTTCGATGATTTATATCGTGACTGATAGAAAAATCATAATCGTGGCAGAATTTCATGTGAAACTTCACTGGCTTAATGAAATTGTTTCAAATATATCACTATAATGTTGATTTGTCAAGATATGATGTCGCACCTAGAATATTTCTCCCTGTTCGACGCTAAAAACAAAGATTGACTCCATTGCCCACGTCTGCAGATATTGTTACAAATCGTCGGAATATTATCTTTTTATCAATAACGACTCAGTGATGCATTCTTGATAACGGGAACTGTTCTTTATCCCTAAATGCCACGTCACGGCGATAGTATTTAATATTGTCTTCATGTTAGGATATTTTCAAACAATATTAGGAGGGTAAAATAGCAAATAAAGAAAAATATCCAATATCAATTTATGAATATCGGTGCCGAAGATGTCGCGAAGTTTTTACCATGATATTGAAGATGGTTTCAGGACTTTAGTCAGCCAAATGTTAAATCTGACCAATTCCGACATAAGGGAAAAAAGGAAGACGAAGAGCTTCTAATTGAAAAAGCGGATTTGTTTGAAATTAACCTTTGTGAAGACGGTGGCAGAAGGCTTGGTGATTTGATAGGTTGTGAGCCTGCAAATGGTTTCTTTAAGTTAGTATTCGAGCTAACTTGTCATAGGCAGCCTTAACTACTTCGGGTTCAGCGGATGGATGGACCTGGAGTATTTGATAATAGTCTTTCCAGTGATTTTCCCAGTTTCCCTTCATTTTTTTAAATTACCCCTTATTTCCCGAACAATTATGATAATATTCTTCAAGAAGGACTTTTTATATATTAATTTTTAATATTTTTTAATTAATCCAAGTGGAATTTCAGCGGAGTGCAATTCGCTTTGCATTTTTGGACTTTTTGAATAATCTCCTTGGACGCCTCTCAACAACTTTCGAGTGTATCGTACATCTGTGAAAAGCTACAACCTTTTTGAATTTTTGTCAAGATTTTTTCTTGATTTTGGGGCTAAAAAGTAATAATCTAAAGGGTGAATAGGGGCTCTTTCAAAAATCGTTGAGCTTAGTATGCATACTGTTATGTCTGAGCGTATAAAGTATGCATACCAAAGGCGAAAACATAGAAAAAACAAGCAAGGGCAGCGGGTTTCCGACCCGTAGATACCATGATCTGTATTATGGGCATGCTTATTTGGAAAAGGATTTATTCAATATAGCATTTACTTTAGTAATACAAAACGTTATTAAAGAGTAGTTTCGTAACAATCGTTATTCAAAACGCCTTGACCCTGAACGGCAAGCCTACGCACGTTGGTAGAGTTATGCCGATATTTGTGTAATGGTAATATATGCCATTATTTAAGCTGAGCAAATAGTTGTGGTATTAATCCACGTTAATCTTGTTTCAGGTACAGATGGACTCTCCTCCATCTCCACAAGCAAAAGCGGTGATATGACGAAGATAAGGCGGACTGCCGATGAAATGAAAGCCAAGTTACATGGCATAGCTGAGGTTAAACGTAAAAAGGCCTATATAATCGCTAAATTAAATATAAGTTCCTAAACATCACACAAAACAAAGCGTATTTTGATATAGAGTTCGACGTTCCCCTGAAAAAGTGGGGATTCGTTAGCAATTAAGGAAATTATTTGATACGAATTACGATGACAGATTGCAATTGGCCCGGGAACGATGAGCTGATGAAAAAGTACCACGATGAGGAATGGGGCAAACCCAATCACTCTGATAAAGTTCATTTTGAGTTCTTGATACTTGAAGGAGCGCAGGCTGGCTTAAGCTGGAAGACAATCCTATACAGGCGTAAAGGCTACAAAGAAGCGTTCTATAGTTATGATTGGGACAGGGTTGCAAGAATGACGGAGGGGGATGTAGAGCGATTGCTCAATAATCCCGGTATTATCCGTAACCGACTTAAAATCAGGTCTGCGATCAACAACGCCAAGAGATTTGTTGGTGTAAGAGATGAATTCGGATCTTTTGATAATTATCTGTGGGGCTTTACGGACGCTAAGGTTATAAATAATATGCCGAAATCATTGAAAGAACTACCTGCAACAACGGAATTATCAGATAAAATAAGTAAGGACTTGAAAAAACGCGGTTTCAGCTTCGTCGGCTCCACAGTCATCTATGCGCATCTGCAGGCAGTTGGCATAGTAAATGATCATTTGGTAGGTTGCAGTCATAAATAGCTGGAGAAGTATTAGACCCACTCTACAGGTTACAGGTAAACACATTTATTTGATTTTTATGTTGACTACTCCCGTCAATGAAACTAGAATTAATATAACTGTTTTTTAGCTTAATGTAATTGTTGATAAAGCCTATAGTTTACGGATAAGCGGAAAGCAAAGGAGCGAACCGGAAGATGATTGCGAAAATAATATGCCCGAGTTGTCAAACAATGGGACAGTTCTCTGTCGATGGAGGAAATTTCAAGGGACCATACCGCTGCTGGAAGTGCAGGGCCCTTTACACATTGGATATGGTAAACAGCGCAGTAGTTTCGCTGCAGCCTCTAACTGATGAAGAATTTAAAGAAATTAAGGCTAAACAAGAAGCAGAAAAACACGGCCATACAAGCGGCGGCGTAATAGCTCATCCTACACCTCAAGCGCCACAGGAACATGCAGAGGCCGTTATATGGCCGAAAATGGAAAACAGGAATACCGGCAGCGCAGCACCTCATACCGATTCTGAAACCCCGCCGGCACATGAACATAATCCAGTTATATGGCCGAAGGTGCCAAACAAAGTAGCAGAAGAGAATACCGCCCATGAATTTCCCAAGCAGTCTTTTACATGGCCTAAAGCACAAAAAGGTGGATCTGATCTTAATACCGAATCCGGGAAGCCGTCCGAAACCGCACAGGCTCCTTTTGTGCTACCGGGAGAAGGGATACAGAAAAAGACTAACGGAGTGATACTTTTCCAAACTATCGCCATATTGGCTGAGGCTGAAAAAGTTCTTAATAATGAAGGTTGCACGATCACCCGGATCACATCTCCGGTTGACCCGCCGAGCGGGAGTAATATTGCCCTGCGTTTTCCCTGGTCGCAATACGAAACCGTTAAGGCTTCACTTGATAAAGCAGGTGTGCAGACTCAGGGGATAAAACAGCTATAGAATTGATCCGGGATACAGTAAGAGAAAGCTGAACAATCAGGGCTTAAGAAATACCTGCCAATTAAGGTGGGTATCCTCTGTTTGTCTGCCGATATTCTTTTTAAGTTCTTCTTTTTTTAGATTATTTAGATACAATTGGCAATATAGGTTGTTTCGGGGAGAGGGTGACTCTTCCCCGTCTCCCCCATCAACAATTGGAGCCTGTGGTACTTTTGAGCCATTCGCAGTTCAAACAATTATATTCTCTTGATTACGGGTTGAAATATATATTTAAACTATTGGTTTTATCTGTCCAGTCCGGTGCGAACGACAGGGTATCTTTGCTGTCGGCCTCTTGCCAACTAAAACCACTTATATATGTATTTAATCCGGCGCCGTCGATACCCGACGAATAAACTCCCCCGTTTTTTACCCATTTTACGGGTAAGTTGCTGATAGTGTAGGAACATTTTCTGATAAAGGAGCCATCGGGTTGCGTGATATTCACCGTCAGGTTGAGCAGGGTATTACCGTCGGGGGACATGGTTCCGCTGACAGTTCCGGTTGTTCCTGCCTTAGTATTGGCGGTGAAAGAAGCGCCGTTCCATTTCAGGCCGATTGCATCTACCTGGATAAATTGGTGGTCGTCGGGATAAGTGCCAGGATTCTCCGTCCCTGTTTCCGTTAATACGCCGTTTAAATCTAACATACCAGTGAAAATAGTCTTGGTTTGCAGTATGGCAAGCATCCCGCTGTCAGTAGTTGTTGCGGAGTTATAAATTACGTTTATGTACTTGAAATCAACGTACTCGGCTTCCAAATAATGGTTACCTTTTTGATCCACTTTGGGAACCTGGACACAGACGTAGATGCCCAGTTTGTTTACCCCGGGTAACAACTGATAATTGCCATTTGCATCCCAAGGTAAAGCCTTACCATCCCGATAAACAGCGCAAGCACTTATCTCTCCGGCTTTACGATTATTAACACTGGTGTTAATGGAAATAAGTTTATCGGATGAGACATAGCCGTCGGCTAATGGGTGGGAAACATTCTTATTGTCCAGCCATATTATCTGGTAAGTTGGGAAGGAGCCGTTACCAATGGTACCCTGTTTTAATTCCGTCCAACGTTGGTTAATGCTAGCCCATGACAATACGGTGGATTTTCCAAGATAGTCGATAATGTCATATGCGGTTCCATTGCCGGCATCAATATCCGCTTTGTCAGCTCCCGAATTATAGGGAGTGAATTTCCCTTCGGCATAGTTAATAATACGTGTGGTATCGGCGGGATAGTTGGGGTCGGCGACATAAAGGTTTCCCTGGTAAATACGGTAGACTATCATGGCGTGGCCCCCGCCCGCGCTGCTCCAAATATTTACGAGTTGGGGCTCTTTCGTTGCTTCCATTGAATACGCAAACAAATCCCAAGTAGCTTCATCACCTATTCCAGGAACACTAACTACTTTCCAAACACCGCCTATTTTCTTGACCGCTTGCCCGCCCAGGTTAAGCCAGAAAGTATTCGCAAAGTCACCGTATTTGATGTCATTTTGAATAACTGAGCAAAAGCGGTATCCCAGTGAATCGTCTTGCCATAAATCCGGGGTTGCCGGCTGATTACCGTTATTGTCATAACTTCCATATAAATGGACATTAGCTCCATCGGGTTTGGTGACGTAATACCACAGGGCCGTCATCGATTGCCCCTCACAATGTCCGGCCTGGGCAATGTATGAGCCGTAATTGGTAAACCGCCAGTCATCTTCACCGGGCTGAAATTTGGTGTCAATGTCATTTGTGAGCAAGGCCTTGGAAATCATACCGACGAAGAAATTGGAAAAATGCCGGGTGCCTACGGTGACTGAATCCGCATCGACAGCTTCCAGCGGCATACCTTCCAGTTGTTTGGTGGTCGCATCATATATGAAACCCATGGCAAAATCATCATCAGGTACCTTGACCGGCACAGTGACGTACATCAGCTGGTCGGAGTACGCTCCACCGTTATCAACGGAAATCATCGGTGAGACCGGCGTAATATCGCTGCCGAACGTCTGACCGGTGATGGGAGCATAAGAGACTTTAAATGCTGTGTTGCTTGAATAGGAACCGGGAGGTACATCGATAGCGAAGCCGTCCAGGACATCGCCCGGTTTGGAAACACCAACGATGCCGCCCGCGGCATCTACTTTAGGTCCGGTGGTAATATTTCCTGTCCTGATTGATATCGTGGCACCGGATGCCGTTGAGTTAGAAGACCCGGACGAGGTTTTTGAACTCGCCGCGTAAGTAATGGCCAGCCCTTTAACGACGGTAATACCTTTGTTATCCGATTGGCTGTTCTGGGCCCAGGTCGAGGGGTCTGAGTCGATAACCGTGTACGTGCCCGGCCCGATGTTAATATTCGGTTTCACGTCCCAATAAACACCGGAGCTGACGGTTACCGGCCATGTCCCAATGACCTTGCCGCTGCTGTCTTTCAGGCCTATCGTTCCCGCTGGAGCTCCCTGCCCATTGTTCCAGTGATAATCCGTAAGTAATGTAACCCTATAATTGTCTGAGACCGTAAAGGTGGTTGGACCTCCGGTGGGACTGTTAAGAACCCCAGCTATATTGTTGTTGCTATATATCTCGGTTTCAACAGTCGCCGTGGTTGCGGCAACAGAGCCAGTAGTACTGCTGCAGGATGATAACGCCGGCACTGCGAGTATCACCGCCAGAATCAGTATCACGGAATACACTATGGATTTCTTCAAAATAATACCTCCGCATATTGAGAAAAAATAATTATTCGCCGGTTAACTCCAATGACTCTGACGGTTAGTTGATAATAACACCGGGGGTTTCGGCGGAACCGCCGCCGATTAGTTAGAATATTAGGTTATAATCCAACATTTGTCAAAGCACTCACCAACTGCTATTAATATATATATTTCGATCTGCCAGTCCCGTGCAGCGGGGCAGCCCTATCACCCACACTCACGTGTATTATTTGACAAAGGCTCCCAGAGTATGGTAATATAATAAATAGCGCTGGGTGAAACCAGCATCAGGGACTGGAGAAATCTAAAAGACGAATCTGGGCCCTTTTTTATTGCCTATTTTTGCCACCGTGCAATTTTATAATCATTATCCGATAGCAGAAACATATCCCCTGATTTGCTTACCCTGGTGAGGGCATAGACCGGGGATAAACCTCTCTTCGAGCCAAACAGTTGACAGTGGTATACGTTCTATTATTATATAAATCACTGCTTGCTATACGATTTTTAAAACTAAGGAAGTTGTCCCATATTCTACCATACCCCTCTTTTATTCTGAACGAGCTTTTCATCCGTTTATGATAGGCTATTAATAGTGATCTAGGTTTTAAGAAGGTATGTCAACACACTGATGGGAAGATCATCTTGGTACGATACCGACTCACAGAAAAATAAGAAGCACCATCCAAATTTACTGTTGCCCAACCGAAAGCAGTGGGCATGGATTGCACTCTTCATCTTGTCATTAATCCTTGCCGGGGTTAGCGTGGGGTTCCATCCGGGTTGGACGGATTTAATTCTAAGTTGTATCGCGTATTTCTGCCGGATTTTGGCTCTGTTAGTTTTCACACGCGCCCTGTTATCCTGGTTCCGGCCTGATTCTTATAGTTGGCCTATGGTTACGCTATATGACCTTACCGACCCGATACTTACACCGTTAAGACGTATTATACCGGCATTCGGAGGCTTAGACCTGACACCATTGTTAGCAATTTTAATTTTATACTTTGTGCCGTCTGTTATCAGTTCATTAGTACATCTCTTCGTTTAGTGCGAAATCGACGCCGATTACCTTATTATTAAGTATCTGAGCCGGGTTGTCCGGGCGGGGACGCATCCGATTTCATTGACAGCGAAATACGTTTACGTTCCGTGTCGACTGTGAGCACTGTAACCATTACTTTTTGATTGACACTGACCACATCAGCCGGATTTTTTACAAAATTATCAGATAGCTGGCTTATGTGCACAAGTCCGTCCTGATGCACCCCGATATCAACAAATGCTCCAAAATTAGTCACATTGGTTACAATCCCGGCCAGCTTCATTCCCGGTGTGAGCTGGGAAATCGCCTTGATGTTCGCAGCGAAAGCAATCGCCTCAAACTGTTCGCGAGGATCACGTCCCGGCTTGGCCAGCTCCAGCATAATGTCCTGCAATGTCGGCAGTCCATAATCTTCTCCTGCATACCGCTCAAGGTTAATTTGTTGGCGCAGTTGCTCATGGCGCATGAGGTCAGCCACGGTGCAGCCCTTGTCTTTTGCCATACGGTCCACGATATGATAACGTTCCGGGTGCACGGCGCTGGCATCAAGGGGATTATGCGCGTTATCTATACGTAAGAACCCTGCTGCCAGTTCAAATGCCTTTGGGCCTAATCGCGGCACCTTCTTGAGGTCTGCCCGGCTGCGAAACGGACCATTCTCATTTCGATAGGTGATAACGTTTTTTGCCAGCGTAGGGCCAAGTCCCGAAACATAGGTGAGGAGCTGTTGACTGGCTAAATTTACTTTTACACCAATCTCATTTACACAGCTCATGACGGTTTCATCAAGGTTATTTTTAAGTCTATTTTGGTCGACATCATGCTGGTATTGTCCCACTCCGATGGATTTGGGGTCGATCTTTACCAATTCTGCGAGAGGGTCCAATAGCCGCCTTCCAATGGATACTGCACCGCGCACTGTAATATCCTGTTCGGTGAATTCCTCGCGTGCAACAGCGGATGCGGAGTAGATTGATGCGCCGCTTTCATTGACCATGACAACGGGCATCTTATCCGGCAAACTCAGTCCTCGAACAAATTCTTCGGTTTCTCTGCCGGCTGTACCATTACCGATAGCAATAGCTTTAATGTGAAATTTTTCAGTGAGGTCGAGTATTACCTTACCGGCTTCCTGACTGCGTGCCGCCGATTGGTTCGGGTAAATCACGGTATTGGACAAAAGCTTGCCTTGTGGGTCCAGGCACACCACCTTGCATCCTGTCCGGTAACCGGGGTCGATAGCCAAAACAGCCTGTTGCCCTAATGGCGGAGCCATGAGCGTTTCGCGTAGATTACGCACAAAGACTTGCAGCGCTTCAGTATCGGCACGCTCTTTAACCTGCTGTCGGATATCAGTCTCTATAGAGGGCGCTAAAAGACGTTCATAACTATCTTCAATGGCGATCGAAACTTGAGAGGATGCGTCCCCGGTATTTTTCACGAAGAGCCTTTGCAGCAATGTTATTGCTTTTTCCTTCGACGGACTGATACTGAGTTTTAGGAACCCCTCTTTTTCGCCGCGTAACATCGCAAGCATACGGTGACTCGGGGCACGGGTAACAGGTTCCTGCCAGGCGAAATAATTGCCGTATTTGATCCCTTCAGTTTCCTTGCCCTTAGCCACACTTGACCGGATAAAGGCCTCCATATGAAAAAGCCTGCGGATAGTCCATCTTGCCGTCTTATCTTCATTGACCCATTCGGCGATAATGTCGCGTGCTCCGGCCAAGGCATCATCAACAGAACCGACACCTTTCTCCATGTTCACGAAGTTAATAGCTTCATGAGCCGGGTCAGCAATTTCTTGCGTCAATATCAATTTTGCCAGCGGCTCAAGCCCTTTTTCTTTAGCGATTGTTGACCGGGTACGCCTTTTGGGACGGTAAGGAAGGTATATATCCTCTAATTCCATCATAGTCACCGCCGATTCGATGGAACTGCGTAACTGCTCGGTAAGCACATTTTGTTCTTCAAGTGATTTAAGGATTGCCGAGCGCCTGCTATCCAGCGCTGCCAATCGTTCCAGCCCGTCCCGTATTTCGCTAAGTACGACCTCATTAAGTGACCCGGTTTTCTCTTTGCGATAGCGCGCAATGAATGGAATAGTCGCTCCCTCATCGAGGAGGAATTTGACCGCCTCTATTTGCCGGGGTGTGACTCCCGTTTGAGTGGCAATGGTCATAATATGAGTTTCACGCATGGCGTTTTATCTCCAGGGGTTAAATAAGATAATTGTACTACAGAGGTCCTGCTCGTTGAATCAGGGCATTATCCGCTGCTATCACAACCCACTTTGAGCTGTTCCAGTGATGAATATTACCGTATTGATGCCCACAGAGCTATCTCTATTGGAAAGAAGGTGGGCGTTTATTGTAATTCGGATTAACCGCCTATTTTTCACTAATCTGTATGGAATTGATGTGCACATCCTGGGTTGGAGAAGACATCTCTCCTCCCATCATCGGGTTTGCAACCACCGGGGTATTGCCTATTTGTTGCACTACATCCAAACCGCTGGTGACTATTCCGAAAATCGTGTAGCTCTTGGGCAAGGTGGTCAAATTCCCGAGACAGATGAAGAATTGGCTCCCGTTAG
>Ga0265316_10001635_pt1 | contig 23873 bp, 24 predicted proteins | sample 4522metaG_FD_202092 | JGI IMG/M metagenome (GOLD analysis project Ga0265316, IMG submission 202092) | Rhizosphere microbial communities from Carex aquatilis grown in University of Washington, Seatle, WA, United States - 4-5-22 metaG | ecosystem: Host-associated > Plants > Roots > Rhizosphere >... | reverse complement strand
CAATTAACGAAAATGCGCGGACTAATTTTGTAAACAACTCTTCTGGAATTACAGGTTTTGACAAATAATCGTCACAACCTGCATTTATACATTTTTGTTTATCGTCTGGCATGGCAAATGCAGTTTGCGCTATAATTTTGATATATGGTTTGTATTTTTTTATTAACCTGGTACTTTCCAAACCATTAACAATGGGCATTTTAATATCCATTAGCACAACAGAAATATCGGGGTTTTTCAAACATTCGGCAAAGGCCCTGATACCATTATCGGCATAAACAATATTAATTTTTGTTCCATTTAGGATTTCTTTCAAAAATAAATAACTAAAATGATCGTCTTCGGCAATTAGTAAAGTTTTGTCATTCCAATCAAAATTATCAACCATCTCAAAAGGATATTTCATTTTTAAACTAAATATTTGAAAGTTTCAAACATTAATGCATCCAATTCATAAAAAGTAACCCGCCGAAATCGTTTTTTTTTAATATTTTTTTTAGTGTCTTTCTTTTAGCTAATTATTTTGTTATAAGTTCTTTTCCTTTTAATAAAATATTCTGTTACTAAACTTCCATTCAAAATTCCTGAAGAAAAAAATCTTTTTTCCTTTAGGAATTTTGAATTTAATCTATACCTCCTAAAATACGATAATTTCATAAAAAAGTTTATATGAGCCTTAATAATTGCAGAAAAATGTTTCAACCGGATATTAACAATATAATAAATTGCAGCTAAAAAATCGAGAAAAATCCTATAAAATAACACTTTATACAACTCCGGTGAAGGTAAATTCTTATACAACAGATATAAATTATTTCTGAAATTCAAATAGGTTTTTTGCGGATTTTCTTTATTCAGCGAACCTCCTCCAACATGAAAAACTTTCACTTCAGGAAAATAAATTATTTTGTAACCATGCCATTGCAATCGCCAGCATAAATCTATCTCTTCCATGTGAGCAAAAAATTCCTGATCTAATCCGCCAACTTTCCAGTATGCTTCAGCTTTAACTATCATGCATGCACCGGAGGCCCAAAATATCTCACAAAGATCATTGTATTGACCAAAATCCTTTTCAATTGTATTAAAAACCCTTCCTCTGCAAAAAGCAAAACCATATTTATCAATAAAGCCTCCTGCAGCACCAGCATATTCGAAATAATTCGGGTTATAAAACGACAGCATTTTAGGCATGCAGGAACCAACCTCAGGATTTAAGTCCATATATTTTATTATAGGTAGAATCCAATTTTCGGTGACTTCTACATCACTATTTAATAAAATATAATATTCCGAGTGCAGTTGTTCGAGTGCTTTGTTATACCCCGCAGCAAAACCATAATTTTTTTCGAATTGAACTATTTTTATTTCTGAAAAATTTGCGCGAATATAATCAACTGAATTGTCTTCAGAACCATTATCAGCAACTACAATTTCACAACCTGGAAAATTTGAATTTTTTACAACTCCGGGTAAAAATTGCTTGAGAAACCCGACCCCGTTCCAATTTAATATAACAACACTTACTTTATTCATCTTTATAGAAGAGATATTTATTTTTATTATCTGGATTTTAAATAACTGAGTTTCCAGCGCCGGTGGGTCCAAAGCCAATATTCCGGTTTTTCCCGAATAACATTTTCCAGAAGCCGTACATGGGCTTCAGTAATTTCAAAATCTGAAATATTAGAAACATCTTCGAATAATTTAATGGCTTCGGCTTCATAATAACCTTGCCTTATTGGAATAATTTTTAAAAAAAGTACTGCCTGTTTTGTAAGTTTGGCCAGCTTTTCAACTCCAAGAAAAATAGGCGCATCCTGATTTAGGAATTTTGTCCAATATTGAATTTGGTGACGCATGGGTGTTTGATCGGCAATGAAAAGAGATATTACAGGATTTCCTTCATTTTTATTCTTTACCATTACCTTCAGGACTTTTGTCATTGGAACCATTTCGGCACCAAACCTCGATCGAAACCTATTTAACAAATTTTCTATATAAATATTATTCAGAGGTTTATACACCGACATAATTTTATATGGTATAATATCCTGGTCTGTTATTCCCGCCAACCATTCCCAATTTCCATAATGTGCAGTTACCACTATACTTTGAATTCCTTTATTACATAAATCGTTTAATATTTCAGGATTTCTGAGTTTTATTCTTTCTTTTAACTCCTTGTCGGAAATATTAATTAATTTGATGATTTCCACAATAAGATGACTAAAATATTTATAAAATCTTTTTACAATTTCTTTAATTTCTTCCTCTGATTTTTCAGGAAAAGAATTTCTTAAATTTTCGTATACCACTTTTCTGCGATACCTGGCAATATAGTATATCAGAAAATAAAGGAAATTGGAGAAATAATATAAAATTGTAAGTGGCAATAAAGAAATAAGCCAGAGTAAAGGAAAAAGAATTATATAACCAATAAATGACATCTATTTTATCGAAAAAATATTATTAATTACCTTGTAAAATTCCTCGTAGATTAAAAAATTAGAAGCTATGATTTGTTTTCCAAAAATAAAATCATTACCGCCATTAAAATCCGATACTATTCCCCCCGCCTGTTGCACAATAAGTGATCCAGCCGCAACATCCCAGGGATTTAAGTTATACTCATAAAAGGAATCGAAACGTCCGCAAGCCACATAAGCCAAATCGATCGCAGCAGAACCAATACGTCTCACGCCATGGGAATGGGCAAATAAATATTCAAGCGATTTCATGTAAGGTTTTAAAAAATTGTAATTATTATAAGGAAATCCGGTTGCTATTAAACCATCTTTAACTTTTGATACTCCTGAAACATTAATTATTTTATCGTTCATATAAGCTTTTCCATTTTTCCAGGAGTAGAAACATTCATCTGAATTGACCTCATAAATTACGCCCAAAACAACTTCGTCGTTTTCCATGAGGCCAATGCTAATTGAATAAGGAGGTAAACCATGAATAAAATTTGTTGTTCCGTCGAGAGGATCAATTACCCATCGATATTTTGAATCGTTTTCAAATGCACTGCCTTCTTCTGTAATAAATCCTGCCCCTGGAAGGATGCTCTGAAGACCTTTCACCAATTGTTGTTCAGAGATTTTATCGACATAAGTAACAAAATTATTAAATCCTTTTATTTCGATTTTATCAACAGTAATTTTCCCAGCTTCTTTTTTAATAAAATCTCCTGTATCACGAGCCAGGCTGCATACTTTGGTACAAATATCTTTTAAGTCCTTAGCCATTCTAAACGTAATTATTTGTAGTATAGTTTCCTTTGTTGCTCAAATTAAGCAGGGTAACCTCCAACATTTTTCCTATCATTTCCTTTTTGTATGGCGCTTCAACTTTAATATAATTCGAAGTGTACCCTGTCATTAACCCATTAATTAATCCCGATTCAAAAATAACTTTTTCGTTTCTGCCGAAATTCTTCTGGTAAAAGTTATTCCTTTTCAAATCCGATAATTCTGATAAAATACGGCATCTTCTTTCCTTAACTGAAGGACCAACTTTCCCCGGAAAATTGACGGCTCTTGTGCCAGGCCTTTCAGAATAAGGGAAAACATGTAAATAACTTAAATCGAGTGATTCGATAAAGGAATAGGAATCGTTGAAATCATCATCGGATTCACCGGGAAAACCGGCAATTATATCTGCACCAATGCAGGAATATGGCATTAACGATTTTATTTTTAAAATCCGCGATGAAAACAATTCACGGTTATAACGCCTGCCCATCGCTGTAAGAATTTTATTGCTGCCCGATTGTAAAGGGATATGAAAATGGGGAACGAATTTTACTGAATGATGAATAAACTCAATAATTTCGTCGCTTAAAAGATTAGGTTCAATTGACGATATCCTATAGCGTTCAATTCCCTTATTCTTATTAAGCTCCTGAATTAACATAAAAAAATTTTCATTTGTTGAATGACCAAAATCACCAATATTCACTCCGGTCAGTACAACTTCGTTGATGCCTTTAGCTGCAATTACTTCAGCCTGATTAATTATATTTGTAATACAGTCATTTCTGCTTTTTCCACGTGCAAAAGGAATTGTGCAATAGGAACAGCCATAATCGCACCCGTCTTGTATTTTAAGGAAAGCCCTGGTCCGGTCAAAAATAGAAAAGGAACTATCAAAACATTGAACCTTGTTAATATCCCCGGATATTATTTTTTCTGAAGTCCCATTTAACAAATTTTCAACATGACCGACGACTTTAAATTTCTCATTCGTGCCAAGGACTAAATCAACTCCTTCAATACCGGCTATTTCATCTGGTTTAAGTTGAGAATAACAACCTATGACCACAACCTTTGAACCCTTCCTGGTTGCTTTTTTGATTATTTGACGGCATTTCTTATCTGCAACCTGGGTTACAGAACAAGTATTAATGACATATATATCTGCTTCAGAATTAAAATTTACTTTGTTGAAACCTTTTTCCTGAAATTTTCTGGAAATCATCGAAGTTTCAGCAAAATTTAGTTTGCAGCCTAAGGTGAAAAAGGCTATTCGCATTGAATTATGAGGTTCTATGATTTTATTTTCCAAATTATTTTTATAAAACGCAACAAAGATATACAAAATAAGACACCTCATTAAAAGCAAAATTTTTATACCTTTATTACATATATCCCAATATTTCTTATAAAATATTAATATTCTATTAAATAAAATTCAAAAAAAATGTTTGAGAATTATAAAATTGAAAAAATCCTGTTCCTCGATATCGAAACCGTTCCAGTTGCTTCTTCATATCAAAAACTTACTCCTGAATTTAAAGAATTTTGGGAAAAGAAATCGATACAGTTCAGGAAAGAAAATCAGAATGCAGAAGAGGTATATCAAAGGGCGGGAATTTATGCTGAATATGGAAAGGTAATATGTATTTCATTCGGAATGGTATATTTGAAAGAAGCTGCCAGGTTCCTGCGAATAAAATCCATTAATGGGGACGATGAGAAAATAGTTTTAAATGAATTTGCTGCATTACTTAATCGTTTGAATGCCCAAAACGATCTGTTGCTTTGTGCCCACAATGGAAAAGAATTTGATTTCCCATATTTATCGAGAAGAATGTTAATAAATGGCATCAGGTTGCCATCAATTCTTAATGTGGCAGGCCGTAAACCCTGGGAAACATCATTCCTCGATACAATGGAAATGTGGAAATTCGGAGATTATAAAAATTTTACCTCGCTAAATTTATTATCATATCTTTTTAATATTCCTTCCCCAAAAACTGATATCGATGGAAGTATGGTAGCTAAAGTTTATTGGGAAGATCATGATCTCGATCGTATAAAAAAATATTGTCAAAACGATGTACTGGCGTTAACAAATTTGTTTTTAAAATTTCGTTGTGAAGAATCAATTCCGGAGGATAAAGTGGAATATGCAGAATAATGAATTTTATTGTTCAAGAAAATACCGGATGCTGTTAAGAAATAATTCAGGTTGCTCTGCATGCAGCCAATGACCGGCATTAAAGATGGTTACCAGTTCGGCTTTTGGAAAGATCTGATGTATCAATGAAATATCCTCATCAAGGATATAATTTGATTTTTCGCCACGGACAAAAAGAACGGGATAAGAAATAAGTTCTTTATCAATATTTAATTTTTTAAAATCTATTCCGTTTAAAATTAGTGGTAACGATTTCTTTAAAGCTTCTATATTTATTATCCAGGAAAAATTACCATCAGCATTCCTTCTGATATTTTTTAATAAAAAATATCTGGTTTTATTGTCAGGTACAAATTTTGAAAATGCCATATCGATTTCATTCCTGTCTTTCATTTGGCTCAAATCTACCGAAATAAATCCCTTCATAATGTTTAAATGTTCTATTGAATGAGATTGATATTCGGTCAAACCTGTATATGATTTGGGCGAAATATCAACAATTATAAGACTTTTAATTTTTTGTGGATAATAAAGTGCAAAAAGCATTGCTGTTTTTCCACCCATTGAATGTCCAATGAGAATTGTTTTGTTTAGTTTATGTTTTTCATGGAATTCGAGTAAGTCTCCGACCATTCCCTGGTAGGTATGATCATTGCTGTGAGGCGATCTCCCATGGTTTCTCTGATCTATAAGATAAACTTCGTGTTTTTGAGATAAAATCTTGCCAATATTAAACCAGTTATCGGATGATCCATATAGTCCATGAAGAATAATAATTGGAGAACCACTGCCAAGTTTTTTGAATGCAAGTCGCATAATCTATTTTAAACATTCGAGATACATTCTAACAGTTTTTTCAAGACCAAAATATAGCGCATCAGATATTAAAGCATGACCAATAGAAACTTCAAGTAAACCTGGAATGTTTTGATAAAAATATTTTAAATTTAATAAACTGAGGTCATGCCCCGCATTTATTCCAAGATTCAAATCCAGGGCCAATTTAGCCATCCGGATATACTGTTCAATAGCTTTCTCCCGGTTAGTAAAATAGCCTGAAGCATAAGGTTCAGTATATAATTCAACTCTGTCAGTTCCGGTGGAAGCAGCAGCTTCAACCATTTCTATAACAGGATCGACAAATACGGACACCCTGATATTATACTTTTTAAATTCTTTAATAACAGAAGTTAGATAAGATTTATTGGTAATTGTATTCCAGCCTGCATTAGAGGTTATTGCATTGTGGGCGTCAGGTACAAGAGTTACCTGGGTTGGCTTTACATTGGTAACCAATTCGATAAATGAGTCTGTAGGATTGCCCTCAATGTTAAATTCAGTAGAAATGGCTTTTTTAAGTTCAATAACATCTTCTCTTCTAATATGACGGCCATCTGGCCGGGGATGAACTGTTATTCCTTCTGCACCGAATTTTTCAATATTTAATGCTGTATTTATTACATCGGGGACATTTCCTCCCCGTGAATTTCGAATTGTAGCAATTTTATTTATATTTACACTTAACTTTGTCATAAGTAATAAAAATACTGATAATAAGAAAAATAATAACTTTGCAAAGTTAAAAGGATTTATCTGAAGAAAATAAAATGCTTGCAAAAGATTTAATATCAGATGTTGTGCCTGCTCTGCGTACTTCCGACAGCGGCTTAAAAGCATTATCTTACATGGATATTTTCAGGATTTCTCATTTACCAATTGTTAACAATACAGAATTTCTTGGACTTATCTCCGATAAAGATATTTATGACTTAAACATGGCTGAAGAACCTATCGGTAACCATACTTTGTCACTCACCAGGCCTTATGTTGTATTTAATCAACATATTTATGAAGTTATTTTGTTGGCAGCAAAGCTTGAATTAACTTTAATTCCTGTACTTGATGAGAGAAACAATTACCTGGGAGTAATTACCCAGATCGATTTGTTAAAACAATTTGCGGAACTTGCTTCAGTTAAACAGCCGGGGGCTATTATTGTAATTGAATTAAATTCCAACGACTATTCATTATCTCAAATAGCCCAGATAATTGAAGGAAATGATGCGAAAATCCTAAGTATATATGTTTCATCTCCATGTGATTCTACAAAGCTGGATGTTACCATCAAAATAAATCGCAATGATTTATCCTCAATAATGCAGACTTTTAACCGATACAATTACTTAATTAAAGCTTCCTACATGGAAAACGATTCACTTTCAAATTTGCTGGACGATCGTTATGAAATGTTCATGAGATATTTAAGTGTGTAAATCTATTCTACAGGATTTGTTTTTCTATTAAAATGAAAATAGCTGTTTTTGGGAAAAAAATAGATCGGACTTTTGAAGCAGGTTTAAATAGGTTTTTTGAAAAAGTCTGCAATCAGAAAATTGAAATATTTATTTATGAACCATTTTATAATTTTTTAAAAACGACAAATCTTAAAATTTGCAGTTCAGATATTTTTCAAAATTATAACCAGATTAATTCAAACTTTGATTTCTTTATTAGTCTTGGCGGCGATGGTTCATTTCTTGAAGCAGTCAGGTTTGTCAGAAATTCAAACATTCCTGTTGTAGGTATCAATACAGGAAGGCTTGGTTTTCTTGCTAATATTGCCCAGGAGGATATCAGCCATTCGCTCGATTGTCTTTTCTCAGGAAACTATTCCATTGAAGAACGAAGTTTAATCGCTTTTCATTCAGATAATAGCCCTTTTTCCGATTTCCCCTATGCTTTGAATGATATTACTGTTCAAAAAATTGATAATTCGTTAATAACTATTGAAACTGAAGTTCAGGGAAATTATCTGAATACTTATTGGGCTGATGGACTTATTGTCTCGACACCTACCGGAACTACTGCATATTCTATGAGTGTTGGTGGTCCTATTGTTGCACCTGATTGCAGGACTATTATTATTTCACCAATTGCTTCGCATAATTTAACAGTCCGGCCGATTGTTATTACAGATAACCTTGAAATAAAACTGAATATTCATTCACGAGCTGGCCGTTTTCTGGCATCCATAGATTCTTATTCGAGGGAATTGCAATCTGGTAACCAGATAACTATTCGGCTCGCTGATTTCAAGATAAATATTGTAAGGTTGCCAGATCAAACTTTTTATAATACAATGCGAAAAAAACTCATGTGGGGAGCTGATATTAGAAATTAAGAAATTATATAATTTATTAAACCATGTTTTGTTTCGTCATTATGCAGACTTTAAAATTAATAAAAATGGTACATTTGTGAAATTTCAAGATTTTGTGGTTAATGTTCAGGTCATTTTTAGTTGTTATATTAATATTTTTTTCATTATCGGGATATTCCCAACGATGGAAGCTCACTCGTTATGAAGGAATTCTTGGAATTGGTACAACAAGTTACTTTGGGGATATTGGCGGTTCGGCTTCGCGGAATAACTTGTTTGGACTTAAAGACATTGATTTTTTAGGAACAAGGCCTTCAATATATTTTGGCGGAAGATATAAACTGAAATATAACCAGGCAATTAAATTAAATGTAGTTTGGGGATGGCTAAGCGGTTCAGATAAAAATTCTGTTAATGCCAACAGGGGCTATTCATTCAATACATTGATAATTGAACAAACCTTACAGTATGAATATTCATTAATTGCTGAAGACAGAAGAAGATTTTCCTATGCAATATTCAGCAGGCATGGAATGATGAATAATTATTCCAAAATAAATTTTTATTTACTTGCCGGTGCAGGTGGGTTATTTTATGCTCCCAAGTTTCAAGGTAATTTAATATATCCGAAATATGAAACGGCATCCAACTCTCCAGGTTATACTTTAGTTGGCTTTGGTGGAGTAGGAATAAAATTTATTTATGACCACAGGTATGCCTTCGGCTTTGAATTTGGGGGCCGATATGCATTTTCAGATTATCTTGATGGATTCACAACAAAATTTTCTCACGCAAATGACGTTTATTACTTTGGGGTTTTTAATTTGGTGTACAGAATTAAAACTTCCCGTAGAGGTTATCCTATTATATTTAAGCGATTTTAGTGCCAGGTAATAAATGAAAAAAATAATTATTTTTTTAAATATTACAATTTCATTACCCGTATTTCCGCAGAGTAATTCTGATCTGGGGTGCTCTGTTGGAACAGCATATTATATGGGAGACATTAATCCTAAGACACCTTTTTATTCTCCTCAGGTAAATGCCGGAATTACTTACAGGTATAACATTAATTCAAGATATGTTTGGAAAGTAGAAGCAAATTATTTAGTTCTTTCGGCACGCGATGCAGATTTCTCAGACCCATACCAAAAAATAAGGAATGCATATTTCCAGTCGAAACTGTACGATTTATCAGGACAATTTGAATTTAATTTTTTAACATTTAAATTTGTCGAGCGTAAAATTTACTTCAGTCCGTTTGTATCCTCCGGAGCTGCTGTTGCGATAATTTTAAATTCAAATTATTCGAAAACCATTAATTTTGTTTATCCAATGGCAGTAGGAATAAAGTTGTCTCTTGGGAAAAAATGGAGTACAGGTTTAGAATGGGATTATCGTTATACCTTCAACGATACGCTTGATGGGGTTCCTGGCCCTTTAAATAATCCGGTCCCTTCAAATAGTAAATCATTATTTTTTAATAATGATTGGTATTCGTACGCAGGCCTTTTTATTACTTATAAAGTTTTCGACTTTCCAAAAGAATGTCCTGCATATGATAATAATAAATATAAATGAATTTGAAAGAAGACATAGATAAATCTAAATTACCAGTTCATATTGCAATTATTATGGACGGAAATGGACGATGGGCAAGAAAAAAAGGTAACCAGAGAATTTTTGGCCATAAAAATGGGGTTATTGCAGTTAGGGAAACTGTTGAAGCCGCTGCCGAAATTGGAATAAAATATCTTACTTTATATGCTTTTTCAACCGAAAATTGGAACAGGCCTAAAGCAGAAGTCAATGCACTTATGCACTTGCTTATTTCCACACTCAATTCTGAAACAGATACCTTATTAAAGAATAATGTGAAATTGCTCACTATTGGCGACACTCAAAGTCTTCCCGGTAATGTAGCAAATCAATTAAAAAATACAATTAAAGCCACGAATAAAAATACGGGGCTAAACCTTGTATTGGCATTAAGTTATAGCGGCCGCTGGGAAATTACCAAAACTTTAAAACAAATTATTTCTTTTGTGATTGAAAAAAAAGTAAAACCCGAAAATATAGATGAAAGCTATATTTCCTCTAAGTTACAATCAGCGTTTATGCCCGATCCTGAACTTCTTATCAGGACTAGCGGGGAATATCGTATAAGCAATTTTCTGCTTTGGCAGGTTGCTTATACTGAGCTATATTTCACAGATACACTTTGGCCAGATTTTAGAAAAAAAGATTTTTATAAAGCTATTTTAGATTTTCAGAGTCGTGAAAGACGATTTGGTAAAACAAGTGAGCAACTTACTAATGTATCCAATTAGAAACAAAATTCGTCAAATAACAGGATTGAATATTAGGAAGATAATTAATAAAAAAGATCGTAGAACCAAAAATTTAGCTATTTAACATGTGTAAATGTATTTTTTTATCCAGCATATTTGCTTTTTATTTCATATTTATTTCTGCTCAGAATATGGATAGTTTAAAATTGGTAGACTATACCAGTCCAAAAGAATTTACTATCGATACAGTTATTATTACCGGAGTTCATTATCTCGATAAAAATGTTCTTGCAAATATGTCGGGTTTTGAAAAAGGGGCAAAAATTTCCATTCCGGGCGATGATATTTCAAAAATAGTTAAAAAATTTTGGGATCATGGCCTTTTTGAAGATGTAAAAGTATATGCTACCATTTTAAACCAAAATAAGATTGCAATAAATATTTATCTTAAAGAAAGGCCCAGGCTTGCCAAGTTGACAATTGAAGGTGTAAGTAAATCTGATAAAGATGACCTGAAGGAAAAGATCGATATGCACGTTGGTAACCAGGTTACTGAAAACCTGCTTAATAATGCTGTTAATAATATCAGGAAATTTTATATCGAAAAAGGGTTTTTTAATATAAAAGTTGATATACAGCAAAAATTAGATACCGGCCAGATGAACCGGATAAGCCTGACATTCCATATCACCAAAAATAACCGTGTAAAAATAAAGGATATATTTTTTACAGGCAATAATTCATTTGCTTCAAGTAAACTTATGAGGGCAATGAAAAAGACAAAAAAGAGAGATTGGAAGTTCTGGAATTCGTCAAAGTATATTGAAGCAAAATACAAAGAAGATAAAGAAAATGTTGTGGAATTTTATAACGATCATGGATACCGCGATGCAAAAATCGTATCTGATTCAATAAAAATTTTAAATTATAAAAGAATAGCAATTTATATAAATGTTTATGAAGGGGAAAAGTATTATTTCCGCAAAACAAGCTGGGTTGGAAACACAAAATATCCATCAGACTATTTAACAAATGTTTTAAACATTAAAAAGGGGGAAGTTTTTAATCAAAAAAAACTGGATAAGCGTCTTCAAAACGATGACGATGCAGTAAGTTCCCTTTACCTTGATAATGGATATCTTTTCTTTTCTATTACACCAACAGAAGTAGCTATCGACCATGATTCAATAGATTTCGAGATGAGGATATATGAAGGCCACCAGGCCACCATAAATAATGTTATTGTTACTGGCAACACCAAAACGAACGAACATGTTGTCCGACGAGAATTGCGTACCTTACCCGGAGAATTATTCAGCAAATCAGATATTATTAGAACAGTAAGGGAACTAGCTACTCTTGGGCATTTTGAGCCTGAAAAAATAGAACCTGTTCCTTTGCCCAACCCCGCAAATTCAACTGTTGATATAGAATACAAACTTGTTGAAAGGGCTAACGATCAATTAGAAGTTTCAGGCGGTTGGGGAGGATATACTGGTTTTATTGGAACTGTAGGTATCAAATTCAGTAATTTTTCTTATAAAAATTTTTTCAAACTAAAAGAATGGAGGCCTGTACCCTCGGGCGATGGACAAACTCTTAGTCTGCGTTTGCAATCGAACGGCAGTTATTACAGATCTTACAATGCAACGTTTGCCGATCCCTGGTTCGGTGGCAAGAAACCCAATTCTTTATCTTTTTCGGTTTATTATACTCATTACTCACCCAGTAACTATAGCCTTACACAAAGCATTACCTCCAATAATAATTATATGAAAATTATTGGTGGGGGATTAAACCTTGGACGAAGATTACACTGGCCCGATGACTGGTTTACTTTACAAAATGGGATTGATTACGAACATTATATTCTAAAAAATTATGGTCAAATCGCCGGAATTACAAATGGTACAATGAATAACTTTAATTTCATTTCTAATTTTGGACGCAATTCACTCGATCAGTTTATTTTTCCTCGACAGGGATCTTCATTTTCACTCTCTTTACAATTTACTCCGCCATATTCTTTATTTAATCCCGGGGCTTATGATAAAAAAAATTCTTCAGATGTAAAATTCAACTGGATTGAATATCATAAATGGATTTTTAAATCTGAAGAGTATTTAAATATAGTTGGAAACCTAGTTTTAATGACACGGGCAAATTTTGGAATTATCGGACGTTACAGAAATAATGAAGATTATTCACCTGTTGGTAAATTCCTGATGGGTGGCAGTGGGCTTACAACTTATACCATTACAAGTATAGATATTGTTTCTATGCGAGGTTACGAAGAAGGTTCCCTGACGCCTGTTGTTAACTCAAAAAATGAAGTATTACATTATTCTTCAACTAATGCCAATGGGGGAAATTTATATGATAAGTTTACAGCAGAACTTCGTTATCCTTTAACATTAAAAGAATCAGCAACAATTTTTGGATTGGCTTTTTTTGAGGCAGGTAATTGCTGGAACTCAATTAGTATTTTTAACCCGTTTGATGTTAAACGAGCTGCAGGTATTGGTATCAGGGTATTCTTACCTATGTTTGGACTTCTTGGTTTTGATTTGGGTTACGGTTTTGATCCGGTATATAATTCCAGTGGTGTTTATACCAGGAGTGGATGGCAACCTCAATTTACCATGGGACAGCAGTTTTGATAATCTAATTACTTAAAATAAATATTGGGGTAATTTATCTATTTAACATATATTGACTTCTGATGAATTTACTATTAATAATCATGGCATAAATTATGCAACATTATACAGAAAACCTTTAAAAATTTATAATTATGAAAAAAATATGGATTGTATTATTAACCTTGCTTTTTTCAGGTGCAATTTTTGCACAGAAATTTGCCTATATCGATTCCGAATATATTCTTAATAATATTCCTGCATATAAATCAGCCCAGGATCAATTGGACAAGCTATCAGATACATGGCAGAAAGAAGTAGAAGGGATGTATGCTGATATTGATAAAATGTACAAATCGTATCAGTCGGAAAAAGTTCTTCTTACCGATGAAATGAAGAAAAAACGTGAAGAGGAAATCGTAACTAAAGAAAAAGAAGCAAAGGACCTTCAAAAGAAATATTTTGGCCAGGATGGGGCATTATATAAAAAACGGGAAGAACTTGTAAAGCCTATACAGGATGAAATTTATAAAGCAGTGAAAGAAATGGCTGTTGAAGGAGGTTTTTCAATTATTTTCGATAGTTCCGCAGGATCATCTATGCTTTATACCGATCCAAAATTCGACAAAAGCGATGCAATTCTTCAAAAGTTGGGATATAAAAATTAATTAATTACATTTGCGCATAATTTTAATTAATACATCCAAGCTCAACTGATTATGAAAAAATTACTTTTAACAATTTTTGTTGTTGTTATTTCAGCAACCATATTCGCACAAACAAATCTGAAGATAGGTCACATTAATTCCCAGGAATTACTTCAGGCAATGCCTGAAAGCGATAGTGCACAGGTAAAGTTAGAAAAAGCGGCTAAGGAACTCCAAAGCCAGCTTGAATCTATGCAGGTGGAATTGAATAATAAATATCAGGATTATATAAGTAAAAAAGATACCTATTCTGATCTCATCCGTCAAACCAAGGAAACTGAACTGAACCAGATGAACCAGCGTATTCAGCAATTCCAGTCTACTGCAGAACAGGATTTGCAAAAACAACGTACCGACATTTTTAAACCTATTCTGGATAAGGCAAATAAAGCCATTGCCGAGGTAGCCAAAGAAAATGGGTTTACTTACGTCCTAGATTTAAGCGCCGGTACAGTAATTTACCATTCCGATACCAGCGTTGACATCCTATTATTGGTAAAACAAAAACTGGGATTAAAATAATTTAAGCAATAGTTAATGAAAGCCATCCTCACAGGGATGGCTTTTTTATTGATAAATGGTATATTTGCTTACTTAATTAAAAAATTATTGTAATGCAAAAATATGCTCCGATTGGTATTTTTGATTCCGGGTATGGTGGGCTCACTGTTATGAAAGAAATTGTCAAGGTAATTCCAAATTACGATTTTCTTTATATGGGAGATAATGCCCGTTCCCCATATGGACCAAGATCGTTCGAAACGGTTTACAAATATACTCTTCAGGCAGTCGAATGGTTATTTGATAAGGGTTGTCATCTAATTATTCTTGCCTGCAATACTTCTTCGGCAAAAGCTTTACGGACCATTCAACAGAAAGACCTTTCTTTATTTGAAACCGGAAAACGGGTTCTTGGAGTAATCAGGCCGGTTACTGAATGTGTTGATAAATTCACCCGAAGCAAACATGTAGGTGTTTTAGGAACTATTGGAACCATTGCATCACAATCCTATTTAATTGAAATTAATAAATTTTTTCCTGAAATTTCAGTTGTCCAGGAAGCCTGCCCAATTTGGGTGCCCTTAGTTGAAACAGGCGAATATGACAGCCCGGGAGCCGATTTTTTTATTAAAAAGCATTTGGATAATATCATTAATAATGATCCTCTTATTGACACAATTATTTTAGGATGTACCCACTATCCCTTGTTAATTAAAAAAATCAGGAAATTCCTTCCAAGTAATATTCTGTTAATTTCTCAGGGTGAAATCGTATCCCAGAGCCTTGTGAATTATTTGGAACGGCATCCTGAAATAGAAAATAATTGCAGTAAAACCGGTAGATATAGTTTTTATTCAACCGACTCTGCAGAAATATTTAATAAAAATGCCTCAATTTTTTTCGATCGGCCTATAACTGCTGAACAGGTTAGAATGAGTTGAAGGATATTAGTCAGAGTTTAATATTTTAACTTTTTCTTGAACTAAAAGAAAATTTGTTACTATTCAGGTAGATAGGCTGAAGGCTATTAGACCAAAGAAATGCATTTTGCTTAAAATAATGTGCAAATTGATTTGGATTTAATAAATACCTAACTGTCTACAGTCTAATCAACCTAAAAATTTAATTATAATTTTATAACATTTCCTTTATAAAAATCCAAGATTTTTGTTTTGAAAATAAATTCATATTTAGCCTGTAAAAAATCAGATTTGGATTTAGTATAATCGTTTTTTGCCACATTGTAATCGACCGAATTAATTAAGCCGACATCGAATTTTTGTTGCACATATTTAAAATTTTCTTCATAAGCCGCTACTGATCGCTGACGTGATTTGTGATTCTGAAAAGCAGCCAGGGCATCGGCATAAGCCTGTTCAATATCCTTTCTTAAACCTATTTGATTCTGTTTCAACGCGAATTCAGCATCTAAAACATTAATCTTGGCATTGCTAACACGAGTCTGAATTTGCCATTTTGTAAAAATAGGAATGGATAGGTTCAGGGAAACCTGTTTATAAACATTGTTCTTTAATTGATCACCTATAGGATTTTTTTTGTAATTTACCGTTTCAATATTACCGTAAGGTCCAATAACTGGCAATCCATTGGATCCAATAACTGGTTTAGAAAGACTGTCATTAAAATCATATTGCGTATCGTAGTAACCTGTAAGTGTTAATTGAGGAAATCTCGACCCCCTTACAACAGCCAACTGACTTTTGGCGCTTAGTAACGAATACTCAGCGCCTTTAATTTCAGGCATGTTATTCAATGCTATTTTATATACAGAATCTGTATTATCAGAAAATGTTTCAGGAACATTTATTTCCTGCGGAATGTAAATTTCAAAATTTTTTAAGGTGTCGAGGTCTAATATTTGAGCCAAGGTTATGTACGATAAATTTAGCTTATTCTGAGCATCGGTAAGATTGGCCTCTTCCGAAGCAGCCTGAGCCTGAATTTCAAGTAAAGAACCTCTGGCCAAGTTTCCCACTTCCACAAGCTTCGAGGTTTTGTCAACCTGCATCTTTGTAACCTCTAATTGGCTCTGTGTAACATCCAGTAATTCTCTATTAAAAAGAATCTGGAGATATGCTGATGCTATTGCAAGAGAAATATCATTTTTCGCTTTTTCAAGATTTTCCCTTGTACTCAAAAAGTTATAAAACCTCATTTTAACAGTATAAATCTTTTGAAATCCGCTAAAAATAATAACATTACTTTGTAAACCAATATTACCTGAATTCAAAGTATTTGAAGCATATGAAAATGTTGAATAATTTGGAGCTCTTCCACTTCCGTAATTATGGGTTCCTGAAGCACTTAAATCGGGTAAAAAATCAATTTTAGATTGTGTCAAATTATTATTTGCCATATCAACCTGCAATGCCTGCCTTTTAATCTGAAGGTTATTTTGCAGTGCATAACCGATGCATTGTTCCAGTGTCCAGACTTTCTGGGCATTTATAATTCCGGAACTTTGGATAGAAATTAAAAGCAAAAGGGCTTTAACAAAACTTTTCATTTTATATTATTTTAAAATTAGAATTATTGTAACTCTTCAGGTTGATTAGACTGACGAAGACTTTTAGCATTTCCGCAATGTTGTATGTTCAAATGCCCTAAACTTAGTAAGTTTTCGTATGTTTCTTCCTGCAGACTTATAGTCAATAGCCTATCTACCTAATAAGTAAAAAATAATCTATTATTCATCATTAGTTGAAAATATAATTCTCATTTTTCTAAGGTTTCAAAAAATAAACTTCTAAAATACTAATATTATTATAAAAAGTATATTTTTTTCACCATAACTGTAGTTTAAACTTTTCAATAATAGGATAATCTTGGTAAAATTTGAATTGGGATTGATCAAAATTTTATATCTGCTGGTATACAAAATAGGTTATAATAATCGCCTTTCTTAAATGGGAAACCATTTATTTCATTATGGACTTACAATTAAATTCTTTATTTTTACAAATGAAGTACTCATTTCAAAGAATTTAATTTTTTTAATTATTGTCTTTAAGAAAAACCGAGCACATGAAAGAATATATTAATGTTTCAAATAATAAAGCGTATCAGTTACTGAATACTGGTGCTTTGGTGTTGATCAGCAGTGTCAGCAAAGAAGGCAAACACAATATTGCCCCGATTGCCTGGCAATGCCCGGTTGACTTTGATCCTGTAACAAGGTTATTGATCGTTTGCGACAAAGTTCATAAATCCTTAAAAAATATTGAAGAAACAAAGCAATTTGCTGTTTCAATTCCACATATAAGTCAATTAAAATTGGTCAAAGAATTGGGAAGTTGCTCAGGACATACCGTAAATAAACTACAGAAGTTTAACATTAATACATTCGAAACTGAAAAAATAAATTGTTTGGTACCAACTGATTGTATAGGTTATATCGAATGTAAATTATATAATATTATCATGGATGGTAGTGTTGGTTTGATTTTTGGTGAAGTCGTATTTTCAAAAGTAACAAAGGAGGCCTACCATGGACGTCTGCTGTCGGAATCTGAAGCTGGTAAAACAATTCACCATCTTACCAGTAAAGTTTTTATAACAACAAGTGATGAAATTTTGCAATAATATTCTTTACTGATGTTTTTGGATGAGTTTTCTTATTAAAAAACAGCCTGGGCTATTCGTCTTACGTTGTCCGAAATTCCATAAGTGTAAAAATGAACTGCCGGAACGCCACTTTTGATAAGCTCTTTCGCCTGTTTGGTCGACCAAACAATTCCAACTTCTTTTACTTCCTGGTTCGTTTGGCATTTTTCAAGTTCAGCATATAATTCCTGCGGCATTTCGCAACTGAAAATTTGTGGAACAAGTTTAATATCATTTAAAGTGGATAATGGTTTTATTCCTGGTACAATGGGCACTGTGATACCGATTGCCCTGCATTTCTTTTCAAATTCAAAAAATTTCTGATTATCAAAAAATAGTTGTGTGACAATGTAATCTGCACCTGCATCGACTTTTTCTTTAAGATGCTTTAAGTCAGTATCCATGTTAGGTGCTTCGACATGTTTTTCCGGATATCCTGCTACACCTACGCTAAAATTCGTCGCCTCCGGATTCTTTATGTTCTTATCCAGGTAAATTCCTTTATTCATGTTTATCACCTGCTCAACCAAATTAACAGTATTGTGATGCCCGTTTTTTTCAGGGATAAAAACTTTTTGTCCTTTTGGTGCATCTCCGCGCAATAAAAGAATATTATTCAGTTCCAGGAAATGAAAATCGATGAGCAAATCTTCAATTTCATCTTTAGTATGGCCTCCACAAATAATATGAGGAACCACAGTAACATTATATCGGAATTTTATAGCAGCAGACAGGGCAATATTTCCCGGTCTTTTCCGAACTACTTTCTTTTCAATACTCCCGTTGGGAAGTAAATTGAATACTGTTTCATGCTGGTGATAAGTAATATTGATATTAACCGGATTAAACTCTATGAGCGGATCAATGGCTTTGTAAATATCATCGATGCTTCTTCCTTTTAAGGGTGGAAGAAGTTCAAAAGAAAAAAGCGTGTACTTAGTATTTACCAATTGTTCTGATACTTTCATTTCTATTTTAAATTTTTGAACGGTAATTCTATAGTCTGAATAATTTATTAAAAATTAAAAATTTCTAAATTATCCTGGCAACATATACAATTAATTTAGCAGAAGGTAGAAGCATAAGTTGTGCGATCAGGGTGCCAACGACCCTTGCAACTACCATATAAACGATATATTTACGAAATGTAGCTTCCTTACATTTTCCCAATACAACATCATCTGTCATTGCTGAAAGGAACGGGTCAATAAAAACAAACATTAGTATGGTCGCCACGCCGTTAATTATTGCAGACAAGGAACTTGCTGTGGTGCGAAATTCAGGGTTCAGATAACCCGCATAGATCGATGATAATACACCAATTGTAATTATTGCAACCGCAAACACATTCATTAGAAAAACCTTCCACGGAAATCCGCTTATGAAATTGATATTCAGGTTCGAACTTTTAGGCCAGGCAATGCTTCCTTTAAATTGTGTAACCCCTTCTTTTGTAAAACTCTTAAAAACAATTCTTAAAACCGATTTGGTTTCACTAAACTTTAAGACAGCTACTGAAAGTATTCTTTGAAAACTGGGGATCATGAAACCTCCAATAATTGTAGCTATGGTACATGAAAAAATTATCCACCTGAAATCAGCTATATTACTGGATAACCCCAATTTAATATGTTTTTCAACGGTATTTGCAAGCAGCGGAGCCTGGAAACCATTAGCTGTCCTGGAAATAAGGACCAGAATATTGAACAAGGCAAAAGAAATAGCTATGCGTCCCGTCCTGATACCAACTATTCTCACAGAATAGGAAAGAGTTGTGATGAAATTAATGAGAAATGTAAGCAAAATAACAATGAAAATTTGAGTTGTCATAATTTGAATATAAGGGTGAGCAAAAATATGAAAAGAAGCTGTTATTGAAAATAAAAATTAAAAAATCCCTTTAAAATCATAAAAGGATTTTAAAATATCATCTTGAAAATACAAAATTCAATTTATTTTAAATCTTGGAATACTTATACGGAAGGTACTGCCGTTGTTTGGCTTGCTTGAGGCTTCAATTTTGCCTTTATTCAGAGTAATAAATTCATAACACAGTATTAGCCCGAGGCCGGTTCCGGTTTCTTTTTCAGTGCCTAATGTTGTGTAATCATTGCTAAGGCTGAAAAGATCGGGTAATTTATCGGGATGAATCCCAACTCCATTATCAATAACATCAACTAAAGTATTATCCATTTCATTATTAGACTCTATGCGGACATATCCGCCTCTTGGGGTAAATTTAATGGCATTCGAAAGAAGGTTACGCAACACTGTTCTAATCATATTCTGATCGGCATAAACATAAATATTCTCAGGAATATTGAATTCTATCCTTATTTCTTTTTTTGATGCATTGCCTGAAAGAAAATTTATTGTCTCGTTCACAGATGTAAATAAACTAAATGAAACCGGGTTGATATCGATTTTGCGGGTATTGGCTTTCGCCCAGTCGAGGAGATTCTCAAGTAAAAGATATCCCTGGTTGGCAGCTTTTGACATATATTTTATATATTCCTTTTTTTTATCTTCAGAATAACGATCGTAATTCGATAATAAAAGGCTTGAGAACCCGACAAGCGAGTTAAAAGGATTACGCAAATCATGGGCAATTATGGAAAGAAATTTCATTTTTGCCAGGTTTGCTTCCTTTAGTTTATTTTCTATATCTTTTATTTCAGTAAGGTCAAAACCAATACCAATGAATCCAACCAATACTCCATTTTCAATTAATTTAGAAAAATAAACAGTAAATGGAAATTGACTTTTATCTTTTCTCACTGCCGTAAGTTCACGGGCATGAATAGTTTCTTTATAGGTTTTACCTAAATATAATTTTCTGACATGATAAAGACTATCCGGAGTAATTGTATCTTTCAGAAAAATATTTTCTTCAAGGTCATTTACACTGAACTTGAATTTTTCTAAACAGGTATTATTAAGAAATATAAACCGCTCATTCAGGTCAAGCATAAAAACGATTTCAGGAAGATCTCTCAATATAGCAAATTCGCGTTGTTTTAATGCTTTATTTTCTGCTTCAAGAATGCTGATTTTCTTTTCAAGTTCTTCTATGCAGGTACTAACTTCGCCAATCATTAATTCTGCATTTTATATTTAGGTTAATTTAAGTTTAAATATTTATATTCAAATTTGATAAAAAAGATATCCTAATAAAAAAATTTTTGACGAAAATTGACCAAAATTTATATTATTCTTAAGATTTGAATATTAATGATTTATGAAAAAAAACTCTAACTATCTGAAATGGTACTCTTTAAAAGTTGTATTAAATTCATTCCACGCAAATTTCTGATTAACCTTTAGATTTCTGTATGAATAAGAACTGTATAAACCAATATCGTCATAAATTTCAATTTGGATTGGCAATAAAAGTTCTTTGTCCAGATAAAGTACCATTCTTTTTGCATATTCTGAAGGAATCAATATTATTTGGCCTGGTTTTACTTTATCATAATAACTTATGTCCGGATTTTTTTCCAATAATAAATAATCATTTATGTAATTCCGTTTGGCAATACCTGTAAGATTTTCGCCCGGTTGAACAATATAATTAATATATTGAAAATTGTTAACATTTAAAGATATTACATAACAAATCCTATCGTTTATCATTTTATCGCCTTCGTAATTCAGGGTTATTTCATTTCTGTGATTCTTCATCATATTGTCAATTACTTCAACAAAATAAGTAAAACCAGCTTCGAAAATTGTATGATGGTGATTATTACGAACCCTTTTTCCAAGCGGATCGAGTGTAATTTGTATCCATGGAAAACCCACAGTTGTAATTAACAATTTATTATTATTGAAACCTGAATTGTACAAACCCTCGATAGTGATCCCGATAAATGACTGACGAACAAAAAGTTTAAATGGCGACATCTCAATTTTGAAATAAGAAGACTTGTCGACATATTTATTATCTATCCGTTCATGCATAAAGGTTTCATATGCCACTGTCTTTAAATGAAAAGTCCTGTCTGTCATGGTTTCCATGAGCTGGTAAGGGTCGATTTGTTGGGAGGAAAGAGTACTGGTACGAAATATCCAAACCAAAAAAAATATTAAAAATCTAAAAATATTGCGGATTTGCATTTTTGGAAGTTTTAAAAGGCAAAAATATAAACAAATATGTTTGCCGGAGAATTTATTAATTAAATCTATTTAAACCTTATTGCGATTCCAATATATATGTTATTTAATAAACTGAAATTTTCTTTCAAAGAATAAAAATTGTAATTTAGCTTGTTACATTCATTAATTCTGATCAATTGTTATGCTAAAAGAATTAATATTGAAAAACAGAAGTTACAGGCGATTTTTTGAAGATAAAATTATTGACAAAACTGTTCTTCTTGAATTAGTCGATTTGGCGAGATTATCAGCATCGGCCAGGAATGCCCAACCATTAAAATATATTCTTTCTTTTGATACGGAAAAAAATAATAAAATTTTCCCCACATTGGCATGGGCAGCCTATCTACCCGAATGGGATGGCCCAGAAAAGGGAGAACGTCCATCTGCATATATCATTATGCTTGGCGATACAAGTATTACCAATAATTACTTTTGTGATCATGGCATTGCAGCGCAAAGCATATTATTGGGAGCAATTGAAAAAGGTTTTGGTGGTTGTATTATAGCAAGCATAAACAGAGAAAAACTCAGATTGGTTTTACAAATACCCGAACAATTTGAGATTATCCAGGTTATTGCTTTGGGCAAACCAAAAGAAACAGTAATTCTTGAAGAGCTTTCACCAGGTGGCGATATTAAATACTGGCGCGATAATAAACAATTTCACCACGTTCCAAAAAGAACTCTTAATGAATTGATTCTTAAATTATGAAAAATATTAAAAATAGTAAATATGAAATCGAATATTAAAATTTTGGCAGCATCCTTGTTTGCATTATCCTTCTGGTTTCAGGCAATTATATTGAAAGCACAGGAAGGCAGCCCATTTCAAACAGATTATTTTACACCCGATGAATCTTTGAATGAAAATTATAGTATTTGCCAGGACAAGGAAGGTGTACTTATTATCGCCAACCGTAAAGGCGTTCTTACATTCGATGTTGAAGAATGGAAACTAATAAAAACGCCCGAATTACCAACTGTTGTCGCTTTCGATCCAAAAAGCGAAATTGTTTTTGTTGGCTGTCGCAATAATGCAGGTTACCTTCAAAAGAAACAAACCGGCGATTATGAATATATTTCAATAGCCAGCAAGGAAGCAGGAACTATTTCCCAAATTGCCTTTTTAAAAAATAATGTTTTTTTCCTAAGTCAATCTGTTATCACAAGATTTAATACAAGGGATTTTAAGGAAACCCATTATTGGAAAAGTAAAACCAACAGCGCCTTCATGTCAATGTTGGTTTTTAAAGAAAAACTTCTCATCGATATTGCAGGTTCAGGATTGCAGGAGCTCGATGATAAAGGCCTTCATCCGTTGTTATCTGATTTCTCATTGAATGGTCGGATTATTTTTATTCTTCCC
>Ga0265316_10001634_pt1 | contig 23874 bp, 20 predicted proteins | sample 4522metaG_FD_202092 | JGI IMG/M metagenome (GOLD analysis project Ga0265316, IMG submission 202092) | Rhizosphere microbial communities from Carex aquatilis grown in University of Washington, Seatle, WA, United States - 4-5-22 metaG | ecosystem: Host-associated > Plants > Roots > Rhizosphere >... | reverse complement strand
CAAACAGTCGAAAACAGTCACGGGTGTTCAGATACTCTTTCTAAAATAATAACAATATTCCCAAAAGTTTTTGCCGGGTTTTTTCCAGATACCAGCCAGGGATGTCAGCCATTATTGGTTCATTTCATGAATAACACCAATCTTATAAATACATTTGGAACAATCTATAAATGGGATTTTGGTGATGGAAATTCATCAACAGATACATTCCCGCCTAATGTATTTAAGAACCTGACCGATTCAAATAAAATATTCAATGTAAGACTAATTGCAACATCCAAAGATTTATGTAACGATAGTGCTTTTACCAAAATAACAGCTTTCTCTTATGTTCATGCTGATTTCAAAGTGGATGTTTCAAATATTTGTTCAGATTTACCTGTAAATATAACCGATGCATCTCCAACCTGGATTGCCAAAAGATATTGGGATTATGAAAGCGATTATAAAACAGATACCTTAAATGCCAAAGGAACTTTTAAACACACCTATGTTAATACCTCAAATTCGCAGGTCATAAAACATTTGAGGCTTATTGCAAGTAATAAAGAAAACTGTCTGGATTCAGCAAAACATGATATAGTTGTTTATCCCAGGGTTGTCGCTAAGTTCAGTATCAATAAGACAATTGGCTGTAACCCTTTGCCTGTAAACTTTACAGATAGTTCTGTTAATGCCACAATATTTAACTGGGATTTTGGCGACGGCAATACATCGAAAGTTGAGAAACCTTTTCACACATTTAATCAAAGGTCTTCAGATGATACCACCTTTAACGTTAAGTTACATACACAATCTCAGTTTCTATGCGAATCTTACGATTCGGTTAAAATTACAGTATATCCCTATGTTAAGGCTGATTTTAAAGTGCCGCAATCACAAATTTGTTCAGGGTTTGGAACAAAAATTCTTAATGCATCAAAAGGAGGTATAACAAGAAACAGGTGGGATTATGAATCAGATGGAATTATTGATGCAACAAATAAACCAGATAGCTTTATTCTTATTTACACAAATTTAACTAATGATAAAATTGTAAAAAGACTTAGACTTATTGTGAATAACAAAGAAGGATGCATTGACAGCATTGGCAGGAATATTGAAGTATTCCCGAAAGTAACTGCCGGTTTTAATTTCGATACAGCCGGATGTCACCCGTTCTCTACACAATTCAATAATACAACTAATAATGGGAATACTTTTAACTGGTTTTTTGGTGATGGAAGCACTTCGTCACTTACAAATCCAAAATATATTTATACCAACTATAATGCAACTGATACTTCATTTAACGTGAAGCTCGTGGCTGTGAGCAATTACCTTTGCTCAGACAGTGTCCAAAAACAAGTTTATGTATATCCTAAACCTAAAGCTCAAATTGCCATTGATAAAAATATAGATTGCCCTCCATTTAACCTTATTGTCGATAACAATACCATTACATCAAAATCAATCTATTATTGGAATTTAGGAAATGGGGAACTAATAACTAAAAATGATAAAGGCAGTGTCAATACTACATATTACAATAGTGATAATTTTATTAAACCATATAAAATAACATTTAAGGCATTAACAGATCATGCATGCAGCGACACAACTTCTCTGATAATAAGTGTTTACCCGAAAGTAACAGCATTGTTCGATACCGTTCAACGAAATTGTAATCCTATTGATACCGTATTAATAAATCATTCTATCAACGCAACAGATTACTTATGGGATTTTGGAGATAGTTCCTATTCTAATCAGAAAAGCCCGTCGCACTTATTTTTTAATTATACCGATGAAAACAGAATATTTGTTATTAAATTGATAGCAATGTCGGAATTTGGCTGCAACGATTCAACTTCATATAATCTTGTAGTTTTCCCGGCACCAAAAGCAAGTTTTAGTGTGACACCTACCCTCCAATATTTTCCGAATGCCACTTTTATTTTTAAAGACCTTACGAATAAAGGCCCATGGATATATAATTGGGATTTTGACGATGGGCAGCATTCTGTCAAACACGATTCGGTTAGCCATACCTATGTCCATTGGGGAAAATTCGATATAAAACTAATTGCATCAAATAATGGAAAATGTATAGATACCGCATTTCAAAATATAGTTCTTTTAGCACCAAAACCCATAGCAGATTTTGATTCATCTGCTTCAGGTTGTACGCCAATTACAGTCTATTTTAAGAACAAGTCGATCTGGGGCGAGCAGTACTTATGGGAATTTGACGATGGAACTCAATCAACTTCAGAAAATCCTTCCCACACTTTTATTGCCCCTGATATATACAATGTCGAATTCAATGTTAAACTCACTGTCGTTGCTGAAGGAGGTACTGATTTCCATTATGAAAGGGTAACGGTTTTTTCAAAACCTAAAGTCGATTTTGATATAGATCCCACATTGGTTATGCTTCCCGATGATGTTATAAAATGTTTTAATACTACACAGGGAGGTAAAAGCTACCAGTGGGATTTTGGCGATGGTTCTTTTTCAGTGGAATCCAATCCTGTTTATAAATACAAGAAAATGGGATTCTATACTGTTAAACTTACTTCATGGTCCGAAAACGATTGTTCTGATTCCTTAATTAAGAATAACATAATCGAAGTTTCAGCAAAGGGAAAACTGATTTTCCCAAATGCTTTTATACCGAGCATGAGTGGGCCTTCGAGCGGGGCATATAATCCGGACCACCCTGATAACAAAGTTTTCTTTCCTTATAATGAAGGGGTAGCCGAATATCATCTTGAAATCTATAATCGTTGGGGTGAATTGATTTTTGTTTCCGAGAATATTGATAAAGGCTGGGATGGTTATTATAAGGGACAATTGTGCAAACAGGATGTTTATGTTTATAAGGCTACAGGAAAATATTATAACGGCAAAACTTTTGTAAAAGCTGGAGATGTTACATTATTGCAGAGATCCGGTCTTTGATTTTTTTTATATTAATTGATCTTTTGGAAAAAATGTAATAAAAAATTAAAATATAAAAAAGAAAAGTGTTACGAATTTTAAATATAATAGGGCTGTTGATAATAATAAATTTGTGTATCCGGGGACAAGATCCACAGTTTACACAATTTTATTCTGTCCCGCTTTATCTTGGTCCATCATTTGCCGGAGCAACCCAGCAACATCGTATTTCGGCCTGTTATCGTAGTCAATGGTTAGGTATCCCTGGAAATTACAATACTTATACAGTAGCTTATGACCGGTATTATACTCCTTATAATAGCGGTATGGGAATTTTATTTATGAGAGATGAAGCCGGAAGTGGAAAACTTGGTTATATTTATTTCTCTGTTTTATATTCATACGATTTTAATATTTTTCAAACCTGGCATGTCAGGCCAGGTTTGAGTTTCATATATAATGTTTACAGTCTCGATTTTTCAAAACTATTTTTTTCCGATCAGATCAATTCCGATGGGATCATGGCTGCAAAAGGTCTTGCTGTTCCTCCGACGAATGATATGCGGGGTAATATCGACGGATCGGTTTCAGGCTTGATATACAACGATAAAATATGGTTTGGTTCGACGATAGATCATTTATTAAGGCCAAATATGTCTTTTTATGGCGACAAAAGTAATATTCCATTAAAATATACTTTTTATGGAGGAATCAAACTGGTAAGCAAAGGCCGGCTCCTTAAACCTGTCGATGAGTCTATTTCTATAGCTTATCTATACAGGATTCTCGGCGATTATCGCCAGTTCGATTTGGGCTTGTATTGGTTGAACCCTCCTCTTGTTTTAGGAATCTGGTACCGTGGAATTCCTATGATAAATTCACAAAGGGGTGATGCTGTTGCATTCCTTGCAGGAGTGAAAATGTATAAATTGAGTTTTGCTTATAGTTACGATTTTACAGTTTCGAACCTCATAAACTCTACAAGAGGGGCTCACGAATTATCACTGATTTTTGAATTCCGTACCGAAAAGAAAAAGAAATTCCACGCGATTCCCTGCCCTGAATTCTAATAATGTTCTAAAAATAAAATTAAAAATCCTGCTACATGTAATCATCATAAGTCTTAAAAAACTATATTTGTACAGTTTCAAATGAAAATATATTTATTATGAAAAATATTTCTTTATACATCAACATTGTTCTTGCGGTAGCAGTTGCTTTGTTATTTTTCCTTTATTTTTCCTTAAAAAGCAAAATGAATGAAATCGAATCGCAACCGGTTGCACTTAAAACAAGCGCAGGCAAAATCGTTTATATTAATACAGATTCGCTGAATCTGAAGTATGACTTGTACATCGATATGAAGGCGAAAATGTTAGACAGACAACAGAAAATAGGATCGGATCTGAATGCAAAGAAAAATAACCTTGAAAGAAAAGTAATGGATTACCAGGATAAGATGCAAAAAGGATTGCTCCTTCGTTCTGAAGCAGCAAAAATTGAACAACAACTGGTTTACGAACAACAATATTTGCAAAGGTTGAACGATAGCATGCAGGTTCAGCTTGGAGAAGAAACCCAGGTGGAAAACAGGAGACTTCTAAATACGATTGTTGAATACCTTAAGGATTATAATAAAAACGGAAGATATCAGTATATCCTCAGCCATGCCTACGGAAGCAACCTGTTATATGCAAACGATTCGCTCGACATTACCAGGGAAGTTTTAAAAGGATTGAACCAGAAATATTCTTTGGAAAAAAAGAAAAAATAAATAAACCTCTGCCATGGGGTTTGCCGATTTTTATTTTTATAAATTTCAAGCCGGGAAAAAATTAATAAGTATTCAACCTTCCCCTAATTTAGGGTTGGTTATAGCCATTCCTGCTTTCAGGGAAGAAAATTCAATACAAGCATTGGAAAGCATTCATGCTTGTTTTCCTTCAAAAAGGGCAGTTGAAGTTATTGTCCTGTTAAACTATCCTGAAAATTTCAGGGAACAATATGAAAAATTGCATCAGCAGCTTTTCCAATCACTTCAAAAATGGGCTGAAAATCATTTCACAAAAAAATTAAGTTTTTTCATTATTCTCAGGAGTCTTGATGCTAAAAATGCAGGAGTTGGCCTCGCCCGTAAAATAGCTATGGATGAAGCTTTGCGCAGGTTTAATATAATTGACAATCCTCACGGGATTATCGCTTCATTCGATGCCGACTGCTCCTGCGACCAAAATTACCTCGTTGAGCTCGAAAATCATTTTAATCAATATACGAATGCTACCGGATGCTCTATATATTTTGAACATCCCATATCCGGAAATGAATTTAAACCTGAAATATATCAGGCCTGTATTCAATATGAACTTTATTTGCGTTGTTATATCGAAGCTTTGCGCCATTGCGATTTTCCTTATGCATACCATACACTGGGTTCATCATTTGCTGTGCGGGCCGATATATATGCCCGGCAGGGAGGAATGAACAAACGCAAAGCCGGGGAAGATTTTTATTTTTTGCAAAAAATAATCCAACTGGGAAATTATCGGGAATTAAATACAACAACGGTCATTCCTTCCCCCCGGACATCGGACAGAGTGCCTTTTGGCACCGGAGATGCAATAACCAAACTTTTGAATACCGGAAATAGTGTTTATTACACTTTCCATCCCGATGCCTTTGAATTGCTTAAACACATTTTTAAAATATCGATGGATTGTTTTAAAAAAAATTCAGCATTTATTAAAAATATATTAGACAAACAATCACTGGCAATCTCTGGATTTTTAATTAAAAACAAATTCATTGAAAAAATTGAAGAAATAAATGCAAATTGCGGCAACTTAGAATCTTTCAGAAAGCGCTACTTCACCTGGTTTAATGGTTTAATGGTTTTAAAATTCCTGAACGAATTATATTCCGGTTATTTCAATAAAATTCCGGTATCGGAAGCAGCAAAAAGCATTTTAAGAAGAAAAGATTTAAAATGTCCGGAAGAACCTGCTGATTTATTAAAAATATTGAGAGCTATGCAACATGAAGTCAGTTGAAATAAATTAATTTCATTCATCCACCACAATAAAAATATCCTCGTCGTCCTTTTTCATAAAGTATTGTTCACGGGCAAATTTTTCAAGGTTATCGCGATCGGTTCGAAGCTCCTCCAGTTTTTTTGTGTCTGCTTTAATTTTGTCCTGGTAATAAATCTTATCTTTTTGCATCTGCCGGTACTTCATAACAGTTGTAAACCTGTCGAGTAAATTATTCTGGTCGAAAAAGAATATCCAAACAACAAAAAATAAAATAGCAAGAACATATTTGTTTCGGATTACAGGCCATATTTTTTTAAGAATATTTATCATCAAAATTTGCTATTCAGCCAGCTAAGTTAAAAAAAGAAATGTTTTTAATTTGAAATAAGTTTTATCAATGAAGGAACACAATAACATTTATGCAAAATTTTTGTTTTTTGTATATTTATTCATCATTTATTAACTTTAAAGAATTAAAGAAAAATATTTATGATACGTGGATTTTATGAAGTGCCGGCACCACAGAATGAAACTGCTAAAAATTATATCCCCGGTTCACCGGAAAGGAAAGATCTAAAAAAGGCCATTGCCGAAGCCCGGTCAAAAGAAGTTGAAATACCAATGATTATTGGAGGGAAAGAAGTTAAAACGGAGAACCTCATTCCCATTTTTCCTCCACATGACTTAAAGCATATTCTGGGATATTATCATAAAGGGAATGAAAAGCATGTAAAAATGGCCATTGACGCTTCACTTGCAGCACGTGAGAAATGGGAAGCCATGTCATGGGAGCATCGTGCCTCGGTATTTCTGAAAGCCGCAGAATTGATCGCAGGGCCCTACAGGGCAAAACTTAATGCAGCTACCATGCTTGGCCAGTCAAAAAATGTCTTCCAGGCCGAAATAGATGCTGCATGCGAAACAATTGATTTTCTTAGGTTCAATACCCACTGGATGCAAAGGATCTACAGCATTCAACCGCGATCCGGATCGGGTATCTGGAACCGCATGGAACACCGGCCACTCGAAGGGTTTGTATTTGCCCTTACCCCGTTTAACTTCACGGCAATAGCTTCGAACCTTCCCACTGCCCCGGCAATGATGGGAAATGTTGTTGTTTGGAAGCCTTCGCATGGACAGATTTATGCTGCAAATGTTTTTATGGAAATCTTACATGAAGCCGGATTACCTGATGGGGTTATAAATTTAGTTTTTGTATCGGGCCAGGATGCAGGAAAAGTAATTCTTGAACATCCCGATTTTGCCGGTCTCCATTTCACAGGATCCACAAATGTATTTTCAGGTATATGGAGAAAAATTGGGGAAAATATTAAAATTTACCACAATTATCCACGTATAGTAGGAGAAACCGGTGGTAAAGACTTTGTCATGGTTCATGAATCTGCAAATCCGAACCAGGTAGTAACTGCTTTATCACGCGGGGCTTTCGAATACCAGGGTCAGAAATGTTCTGCAGCTTCCAGGGCTTACATTCCCACAAATCTATGGAATTCCATTCGTGAATTGCTTTTAAATGATATTAAATCATTCCGGATGGGTGGTGTTGAAGATTTTCGAAATTTCATTAATGCTGTAATCGATGAAAAAGCATTCGATAAAATTGCTTCTTATATCGATGCTGCAAAAAAGGATAAAGATATAGAAATTATTGCCGGAGGAAATTATAATAAAAATAAAGGATATTTTATTGAACCAACGGTTATCGTTTCTAAAAATCCCTGTTATGTGACCATGATAGAAGAGATTTTTGGACCGGTTTTAACTATTTATGTTTACGAACCTGAAAAATTTAATGAAATTCTCGAACTTATAGATAAGACTTCGGTTTATGCACTTACCGGTTCTATTTTTGCAACAGATCGGCTGGCTATTGAGTTTGCTACAGATAAGCTGCGTAATGCTGCCGGTAATTTTTATATTAACGATAAACCTACCGGGGCGTTAGTCGACCAGCAACCTTTTGGCGGTTCCCGCGGATCGGGAACCAATGATAAATCGGGATCGCTTACCAACCTGATGCGCTGGGTTTCACCCCGAACTATTAAAGAAAATTTTGTTCCACCGACAAATTACAGGTATCCTTTTATGGATGAAGAATAAATACAACTTTTCATTTTCGAATATCGAAGGGTATAATACCAATCCGCTATCTAGTTCCTTAAAATAAAAGTTTTAAACTTTCCCTTCAAAAAGGACACGATTCACTATCGATCTGCCAAGAGTTACGGCATCGGCATATTCCAATTCATCGCCAACAGCGACACCACGGGCAATGGTAGTCATTTTAACAGGATATTTTCCGAGCTTCCGGTAAAGATAAAAATTTGTAGTATCGCCTTCGGCGGTTGCGCTAAGTGCAAAAATTAATTCAGCAATGTTCCCTTTTGCAATTTTATTTTCAAGCATGTCTATTTTCAGATCCGAAGGCCCGACTCCATCCATAGGAGAAATGATTCCACCTAAAACATGATAAATTCCATGATATTGGCCGGTATTCTCGATGGACATTACATCTTTAATATTTTCTACCACACAAATTAAAGAATTGTCGCGTGACTTATCGGAACAAATCCTGCAAACTTCAGTATCGGAAATATTGTTGCATTCAAGACAGAACTTTACTTCACCCCGTAAACGGATAATGGCATTACCAAAATGGTTCACTTCATCGGGCGATTGTTTCAACAAATAAAGCACTAACCTGAGCGCAGTTCTTTTGCCTATTCCGGGTAATTTTGCAAATTCCGATACTGCTTCTTCAAGCATTTGTGATGAATATGACTGATAACTCATATTAAATATTTGTGAGACAAAAATAATGATTATCACCGATAGTAATGTGGATTTAAATTAAATCTGTTCTTTGAAACAATAAGCGTTCATTTTGTTTAATCATTTTTAATATACTTTTGTCCGAAACGATAAAGAATACATGTCGCCCATATTTATAATAACTATTATTGCAGCATATTTCCTTGCCTTATACGGTATAGCTTATGTAACCGGGAAAAATGCAAATAACAATACTTTTTTTATCGGGAACAGAAAATCTCCCTGGTATCTTGTTGCATTCGGGATGATAGGTGCATCTTTATCTGGTGTATCATTCATTTCAGTTCCGGGTTGGGTAGCGGCAAGCCAGTTTTCATATATGCAAATAGTTTTTGGATATCTTTTAGGTTACCTGGTAATCGGCACAATACTCATGCCTATTTATTACAAATTGCAACTTACAACGATTTATACATATCTCGACAATCGCTTTGGCAGTTTATCGTACAAAACAGGAGCATCTTTCTTCCTGCTTTCCAGGACAGTGGGTTCTGCTTTCAGGCTGTTCCTATCTGCCAATGTTTTACAAATAGTTCTTTTTGGCAGGCTCGGGATTCCTTTCTGGATAACAGTTATTATTACCATTTTCTTTATTTACATTTTTACTTACAAAGGTGGAATCAGGACAGTAGTGTTCACCGATACCATCCAAACGGCTTTTATGCTGGCTTCACTGGTAAGCTGCGTATTTATTCTCAGTCATAAACTGGGTCTTGACTTTAAAGGCTTGATTAAAACAATTTATAACAGCCATTACTCGCAAATATTTTTTTTCGATAGCTGGGCCGATAAAAAACATTTTGTTAAACAATTTCTAAGCGGGGCATTTATTGCTATCGTAATGACGGGATTAGACCAGGACTTAATGCAAAAAAACCTTAGTTGCAAAAATCTTAAAGAATCGCAGAAAAATATGTTCTGGTTCAGCCTTACATTATTACCTGTGAATTTGCTTTTTCTGTGCTTAGGTGCTATTTTGTACATATTTTCAATAAAGACAGGATTACCTCTACCGGCCCATTCCGATGATTTATTCCCATCCATTGCCATGCAATCTTTTATGCCCGCAATATTTTCAATGATATTTATCATCGGGTTGGTATCATCGACTTATTCCAGTGCAGACTCTGCACTTACAGCATTGACCACCTCTTTCACATTAGATATTTTAGGCGCCCGAAAAAAAAACGATGAGCAACTTGCAAAAACCCGTAAAATTGTTCATGCATTTATGGCGATTTTTCTTGTCTTCCTTATTTTTATTTTTAAAATTATCAATAATCAGAGTATAATAAGCGCAGTATTCACTGCTGCCGGATACACCTATGGTCCGTTACTGGGAATGTTCGCTTTTGGAATATTTACAAAATGGAAGGTCAAAGATAACCTGGTGCCTTATATTGCCTGTGCTTCCCCTGTTATTTGCCTGGTGCTTAATTTTGCATTTCCTGATAAATTCGGGTTTGAATTACTAATCCTTAACGGATTGCTAACCTTTATCGGATTGATTTTAATTCGGAACCGGAAAAACATTTTATAATCTTACCCTTATTAAAAAATTTAAAAACCGTTAAAATCAAATTTTTATTATTGAAAATTAAGCTTATTTTCTTAAATTTATTATTCGATTTATAATCTTCAATGAAACCTTTTTAATTAATTAAAACACAAACAACGATGAAATTCTATATTAACTTTAAGCAAACGAAATATGCAATTCCAAAATATGAAATATTCTAATACATGCAGGGAAAAAGTAATATAAGTTGTAATAAATCAGTTAAGGATTGAAATAAAACCAAATAATTTATAAATGAAAAGGATCATTTTTTATTGTCTATTGTTTCTCAATCCTTTTATTGGAGGTGAAGCTGCAAGCCCAGTTGACAGTCTGAAATCGCTTTTATTAAAATCTGCCGATACTTCTAAATTGAAAATCCTTTACCAGCTTATCGATTTAACTTCCGATATCGATTCTTCATTAAGTTTGAAATATATTATTCAGGCAGAAAAAATTGCCAATTCATGTAATATTCCGCTTTACAAAGCTAAATGTCTTCAGTTAAAGGGCCATTTCTATAAAAAAAGAGGCGATTTTTCCATAGCAATAGATTTTTATAACCAGGTCGCAGATATATTTAAAGAAATTAAGGACCTCAGGCTATTGGCAGGAGTTTACAATAATCTGGGAGCAACTTATACTGATAAAGGAGAATATCAAAAGGCTGCCGAGTATCTTAATAAAGCATTGCGTTATATTGACCAATTTAACGACAGTGCTACCAAAGCCAAGATACTCCTGAATATAGGTTTGGTATTTTATTACCAGAAAAATTACGATAAAGCCCTCGATTATTATAATCAATCATTACAAATCAGGAAAAAACTAAATGATAAGAAAAGCCTCTCACTGGTTTATAACAATCTGGGCATAGTTAATTATTACAAAAACAATACAGCAAAGGCAATAGATTATTTCAAGAAATCATTAAAACTTAATCAGGAAACAGACAATATTAGAGGAATGTCTATGCCTTTATTTAACATAGCCGAGTTATATTTTTTCCGGAATAATTACGATTCAGCGCTTTTATATTATCAGAAATCATACATTATTGATACCACACTAAAGGATAAAGCCAACATTGCAAAGTCATTGGAAAAACAGGCAGAAATAAATTTGGTTTTTCATAATAGAAAAATAGCATTAAAAATTGCAAAAGAGGCATTAAAATTATCTGTTAATATAGATTCTAAAGAAGATATTAAAGACTGTTATAAACTTTTAAGCAATATTTATTCAGAAGACCATGATTTATTGAACGCACTTTATTATTCTAATTTATGCAACGATATTAAAGACATTATTTATAGCAGGCAAAGTGCAGAAATGATAGCCGATCTTCAGACAAAATACGAAACTGAAAAAAAGGATATACTTTTAGCTAAAAAGGATGAAACCATTAAGCATCAGATAGTAATTTCCCAGATACATTTCTGGGGGATTGTTCTTGCCCTTATTTTTGTTACTGTTATTTATTGGTATTATTTTCAAAAAAAGAAAGCATATGCGGTCCTTGAATTTCAGAAAAAGAATATCACCGATAGTATTAACTATGCCTGCAGGATTCAAACTGCCCTTCTGCCACCGCAAGATTTGATTAATAAACTTTTACCGGAACATTTTATATTATTCCTTCCACGGGATATTGTAAGTGGCGATTTTTACTGGATAACAATCTCAAATGAAAAGACCATTATTGCTGTTGCCGATTGTACGGGTCATGGTGTCCCGGGTGCATTTATGAGCATGTTGGGTTTTGCTTACCTGAATGAAATTGTCAACAAGTCTCCAGATATCAAAGCCAATGAAATATTAAACGAACTTCGTTCAAAAGTTAAAAATTCGCTCCATCAAAACAACGACAATCAGAATTGGGATGGGATGGATATTGCCTTAGCCATAATAGATCCTCACACTAAGATATTACAATATTCCGGTGCCAATAACCCAATTGCAATTTGCCATAATTCAAATATAAGTTATCTTCAGCCAGATAAAATGCCTATTGGCATTTATTCTAACGATTCTAAACTATTTTCCTTACGTGAAATTAATTTAGAATCAAATGATATAGTTTATATGTTTTCCGATGGTTATATGGATCAGTTTGGAGGAGAAAAAATGAAGAAACTTGGAAAAAGTAATTTTGACAAACTTCTTATAGAAGCGAGTGAAATGACAATAAAAGCACAAAGGTTTTTTTTAGAAGAAAAGATTTTGGAATGGATGATAGATTCGGACCAAATTGATGATATTCTGGTGATGGGAGTTAAAATTATCTGAAAATAATAAAATTATTATAAATTTATTTTTGAAAAAAACAAAAAACCGCTTTTGGCGGTTTATAAATTTCAATATTCATCTTCATTAAAGAAGAAATCATCTTTACTTGGATAATCCGGCCAAATATCTTCAATACTTTCGTAGATTTCCCCTTCATCCTCGATTTCCTGCAGGTTTTCAATTACCTCTAAAGGAGCGCCTGAACGAATTCCAAAATCGATGAGCTCTTCTTTAGTGGCCGGCCAGGGTGCATCCTCAAGTTTCGAAGCGAGTTCCAGCGTCCAATACATAACCGACTGTTTTTATTATTTCTACCTTTTTAAAAAGTTACGCAAAATTAAAAAAAATAACAACATTTACAACTTTGGTTTCCATTGATATTCAACTGCCTGAAAATCAATAGATAATTTGCGGGAAAGAACAAAAAAGTAATCGGATAACCGGTTTAAATATATTAAAACTATATCAGGTACGGCTGAAATTTCGGAAAGTTTGCATACAATTCTCTCAGCCCGTCTGCAAATCGTTCTTGCAACATGACAAATTGAAACTACAGGATGACCTCCGGGGATTACAAATGAATTTATTTGAGAAAGGGTTTTTTCCATAAAGTCTATTTCTTTCTCAAGTATTAAAACATCTTCATCAAGCAATACCGGAATTTTTACTTTACAATCGTCGCAGTCCGATGCAAGGATAGCTGCACAGGTCATAAGTTTGTCCTGGATTAAGAGTAAAGTATCTTTTGAACTTTTATCTACTGGCTGATCGTGAAGCAAACCAGTAAAGGCTATAAGTTCATCAATAGTTCCATAAGCTTCGATACGTATATGATGTTTCGGGACTCTTAAACCTCCTATCAGGGATGTTTCTCCTTTATCGCCGGTTTTTGTGTAAATTTTCATAGTATTGAATAATTAGAAATACGTAATATATTATTTTATTTGATTGATTGAATAAATTATTTTTAAAAAAAACAACTACAATTTAATTTAGTTACTAAATTGTAAAATTTATAAACAATTTTCGATAAAAATAACTGGTTATATTTACTTAAAATAAATTTTAAATATGAAAGGTAAACTTTATCTGATTCCTGCATTTCTCGGATCGGAAAATCCAAATGAAGTTTTCCCGGAGTTAAATAAAATAATTATAAAAAATCTGAAGTATTTTATTGTAGAGGAAGAACGATCTGCCAGGCGCTTTTTAAAAAAAATGAATCCTGAACTGGTAATTGATAATTTGAAATTTTTTGTTCTAAACGAACATACTAAACCCAATGAAATAAATAATTTCTTTCATCCATTTACAGAACATTCTATCGGCCTGATTTCAGAAGCAGGTGTGCCTTGTATTGCTGATCCTGGTTCTCAGGTTGTAAAAATAGCGCATGATAAAGATATTGAAGTAGTTCCTTTAATCGGTCCTTCTTCAATTCTTTTGGCTATGATGAGTTCCGGGTTAAATGGCCAGTCTTTTGCCTTTAACGGCTATTTACCTATACAGCAAAACGAAAGGATTAAAATGCTGAAAAAATATGAAAACAGATCCTTTACCTATAACCAGACTCAAATTTTTATTGAAGCTCCTTACCGAAATAACCAATTGCTCAAGGATATTATTACTAATTGTGAACCTCAAACATTGCTGTGTGTTGCATGTGAGTTGACCCTGCCAACACAAAATATCAAAACGCAAAGCATTCATAACTGGAAAGCTAATATTCCGGATATAAACAAACATCCATCGATATTTATTATCAAAAAAAATTAAAACAAATTAATAATTATTAGTTTGAATACATTTTTATTTTTTAGTGACAGAAGTAATTGTTACATCATAAATTGTTGAAGAATATGGGGGAACCTGGAATTGATAATAACCATTTACATATCCACTTGCTCCATAAGCCATATAATAAGGAAGAATAAATCTTGCATGAGATCCGTTTTTTAACAAAAGAATTGCTTTTTCAAACCCTTTTGGTATAATGGTATTGTTCCCAACAATGAAACTATAGGTTGTTTTTCCATGTGTACCGGAAATAAAAGTTCCATCGAGCAACTTTTCGGAATAGAAAATATTGACAGTCTGATAACTTGATATTAAATCACCAACTGTATCCTTATCAATTTTAAGGTATATGCCATCTTCAGTTGAGTCGCCGTGTTGTATTTTTAAAGAATCGAGCCAACGATTAATGGATGCCCTGTCGTCGGCAACTGGATCCTTGATCACCCTTACTAATTCAACAGTGGATAATATTGTTGCATATTGTGGAATAATTGAAGAGGAACCTGCTCCATAAGCAATTTTCGATGGAATAATAAATTGTGCTGTGCCTCCTTCTTTCATCATGGAAACACCTTCCACAAAACCCTGGATCCAATAATTTGAGAGTTTAATCTTTAATGGCCCATGATAAGCTACTATAGGAAGAATATTATAATTTGCTGCCTTAGTTGAATCGGTAGTTTCAATAACAGTACCATCAATTAATGTATTGGTGTACTCAACTATAATGTAGTTTGCCAGAACAGGAGTAACGCCAGTACCTGCCTTATTCTCAATATAATATAAACCGTCCGCAGTTGGTTGTACTGTAATTTTATGAACAGTTAAGTAATTTTGTAATTTCGTTTGTTCGTCTCGCTGCAGTTGGGCACTATTGTCCTTAATACATCCCGAAAACGTGAAAATCAATATGAGCCCGCAAATTCCCAAGTAAGTTTTCATATTCATATTTTTTTCATAGATTATTTCAAATTGAAAATAGTTGCGTACCGGTTAATTAATTTTTTTTAAATCAACTTCAAAAATCAGGGAAGTGAATGGTGGGATAATACCTGTTGAAGAACCCGATATTCCAAATGCAAGGTCGGATGGTAAAATTACCAAAGCTTTTTCACCTTCTTCCATCAAACCAATTGCTTCATCCAAGCCTTTGACTACCTGCCATTCGGTTCCATATACAAACTGGAATGATTCATGACGTTTAATCGTGGAATCGAAAAATTTACCATTTAAAAACCTTCCTTCATAATCCACAAGAATAGTGTCTCCTTTTACAACTTTTCGGCCATTTCCATCTTTCACTTTTAAAAAAAATAATCCGCTTTGCGTGGGCCTTATCGAAAGTTTCTGCTCTAACATAAATTGAGAAAGGATTTCTTTTTCATAATCGCCAAAATCTTCAATCCATTTTAAAAAAGCCTTTTTTTCGTTTTCATAGTTTTTTGCACTTTGAATTTCTATCATACTTATAAGTACCTTCATATTCGATAAGGGTGAAATAAATGAAGGCATTTTGGTTTGAAGTGTTTTTTTGAAAAAGTTCTCTGCATTGATTATGAATTCAGCTTTTTCACCTTTTGCTAACATATTAAAACATTCATCAATCGAGCCTTTAAATTCGGGTGCAGTAAGCTGAAATTTTCTTCGTCCCGAAAAAAAAACAGAATCCTTGAGGGTTTTATAAGAAATATCAATGGTGACATAATCTCCAAGAACGGCTCTCTGTGTGTCTTCACCTATCGATAAAAGCTTGTAATAAATGCCACTCCACTTATGTTTATATCCGGGGTACTTTGAGAAATAACTGCAAGATACCGTGATAATGAACCCTATGATCAGGAATATTTTTTTCATTTAAGTAGAACTTAATATGATAAATTTAATCTTTCTTTTTCTCCAAATTTAATAATTCTATATCATAAACAATAATCGATCTTGGAGGAATGCGATTATTATCGCCAGGCAATCCGTAAGCCAGATGTGGAGGCAAAATGAAATGTGCTGCATCTCCGGTTCGCATTAATTGAATTCCTTCATCGAGTCCAGATTCAACCTTACCGGTTCCAATAGTAAATTTTTTATATCCCGAAGAATCCGAGCTATAGCAATAGGTTCCATCGAGTAATTCAACCCTGAAATTTATTGTAGCTAAAAGATTTTTAGTAGCCAAATCACCGTTACCGTGTTTGTAAATTTCATACCACAGACCGCTCTCTGTTTCCTTCATTTTCCAATTCCTGCGTTTTATATATGCTTTAATATTTATAACATCTTTACCAATCATTAATTTATTCACCCTTATAAGCTCTTCACCTGTCTTGTTAAAATATGGCCTGTTTTGTTCAACAGGTTTATTTTTACAGGCTATCAGTATAAAAACCAGAAATATAACAATGAAATTAGTTTTCAGACAATTGAATATTTTCAATTTCATTATGATAAAGGTTAAGAAGCTTTTCGAATTTTTCAATAGTTTCTTTCAACGGCAATTTCGATTCACCCCCTGCAGCATTTTTATGGCCGCCACCATCGAAATGCTTTTCACAAAATTCATTTATTGCAAAATCACCTCTCGATCTGAAAGAAATCCTGATATGATCTTTTTGTTCAGTAAATAAAGCGGTTATATAAATTCCTTTAACAGAAAATGGAATATTTACAAACCCCTCAGAATCACCGGTTTTAAAGTTGTAACGCGCCATCTCTTCCCTGGTCAGCGAAATATATGCAACATGAAATTCCGGAATAATGACCATTTTTTCATTAAGGCAATAACCCATAAGTTTAATCCGGCTCGAAGAAAAATTATCATAAAGCAGGTTATAAATTTTATCCTTATTAATATCGCAAGTAAGCAAATCGGCCACGATTTGAAATGTTTCCGGGTTCGATGAGTTATAACTAAAACATCCGGTATCGGCCATTATGCCAGCAAAGATGCATTCCGCAATTACACTGTCTATTATTTTCCTGTCACCCGCTTTTAGGATAAATTTATAAATAAGTTCAGCAGTGGAAGAAACCGAAATATCGGATAGGTTAATATCGAAAATGTTATCGGGATTTGGATGATGGTCAATGAGAACCTTTATAGCCTTTGACGGTATAAGTTTAGACCCAAATCCCTTAATCCTTCCGGGAGTATTAAAATCGACACAAATAATAATGTCGGACTGACCGATAATCTTAAATGCTTTCTTCTGATTTTTCTGAAAAATAATAACTTTTTCTGAATCTTTTAACCATCTTAAAAAATGTGGAATTTCATTTGGCACCATTGCTGAAACTTTGTGACCTTTTTTATTTAAATAATGAACCATAGCTAGCAGCGAGCCTATTGCATCACCATCGGGATTGTAATGAGAAACCACTAAAATATTAAAAGGTGTATTTATAAGTTTCGCTAATTTTTTTATTTCATTAATTAAATTCAATTTATTTTTTTTAATCATTAGTCGATTCAAAGATATATAATTTATCCTTGCTTAAAACAAAGTATAATATCTTTACAGTGTAAAGATTACTGCTTTGAAAATAACATTTCTTGGAACGGGAACATCCCAGGGAGTACCCGTAATTGCTTGCCATTGCAACGTCTGTTTATCAGACGATCCCCGAGATAAGCGATTGCGTTCTTCCATAATGTTAGAGGAAAATGGGAAAACAATTGTCATCGACACCGGTCCGGACTTCAGACAGCAGATGCTCCGTGAAAAGGTTGCCAACGTAGATGCCCTGCTTTTTACACACGAACACAAGGACCATACTGCAGGTCTTGACGACATCAGGGCTTTTAATTTTATAAAAAAGAGGCCAATGGATGTTTATGCTGCAATGCGGGTGCAGCAATCATTAATGAAGGAATTTGCATATGTGTTTGCAGAAAAAAAATATCCCGGTATACCCCAGGTAAGTCTTCATACTATTACCAACCATGATTTTTATATAGATGGTATTCAAATAACTCCAATACATGCCCTGCATTACAGGCTGCCGGTATTTGGATTCAGAATTGGAAATTTTACCTACCTCACTGATATTAATTATATTCCTGACGAAGAAAAACAAAAAATTACTGGTTCGAAGCATATTGCTGTTACAGGTTTAAGAAAAGAAAAGCACCTGTCGCACTTTTCTCTATCAGAAGCAATTCAGCTTATTGAAGAAATTAAACCCGACTTTGGCTATATTATCCATTGTAGCCATGAACTGGGCCTATATAAAGATATTCAAAAGGAATTACCACAAAATGTTATTTTGGCTTACGATGGGTTGAAAATAGAATTTTAATGTCTGAAAGAAAACTAAATTTTTTATGAATATTGAATATCAATTAACGATTTCTGATTTTAGAAGTATTTGAATATTTAAAATCTAAAATTGCCATTCCTTGTTCAATATTAAAAATTATTTCAAAATTTTCTTACAGTCAAAATTTAATATAATCAATTTCGGTTCTTCCAGTATTTGTATTGTTCAAGAAAACAAAATACTTATTTCTTTATGCCCTGACTTGTAGTTTTCATTTTTTTTTAACTTTGCTGCCCTGAACAACGGTTGAATTTCTAATATAAGTTCAAATCAGGTTCATAGAATTTCTACTATCCGGGTCCGGTAGCTCAGTTGGATAGAGCAACAGCCTTCTAAGCTGTGGGTCACAGGTTCGAATCCTGTCCGGATCACTTAGTATTTATTTTATCCAGAATTATGCATTACAAATTTCTAATGCAAAATATGGTGTTATTGAATTATTACTGCATCCCCTCTTTTTAATTTTAATTCTTCCTGTATCTCTTGCAACTTCGCCTTAGTCAGGGGATATTTCCATATAAACAAAATAGATAGAATCATTGCTGTTACTGGTACAATGATATAGAACAACCTGATTGTGTATAATTGGCTGACAGTTAAATGAGGATCCTTACCGCTAATACCCAAGTAAATTAATACCGAGGAACTCATAATTATAACCCCGGCAATAGATAATTTGATTAAGAACCCGGTTACTGCGCTAAACATACCTTCCCTGCGTTCTCCGGTTTTAAGTTCATCATAATCGCAAATATCTGCACAAAAAGAACCAATGAGAACCCAGCAGGCGCTTAATCCAATATTGATAATTACAGGTGGCAGAATAGTCAGATATGGCAAATTTGGAGTAAAAAAGAACCAGCTTGAAAGATATCCCAAAATACCTATAATGAGACCTGAAATCAGGATAGTTTTTTTATCGAAAAATTTATATACCTTATTAATAACTACAATGGTAAGCAATGTAGCGCCCGTTTGAACAAAAGCAGTATAAACACCAATAAATCCTGCAAGTTCTTTATGTGTCATATATTTCTCGATAAGATGGAACTGGAAAGGATATCTCCAATGCCAGTCTAAAACTTTATGCATTCCGTCATATCCCACATGATAAAGTGTAATGTATCCCAATAATGGTAACATAAAATACAAACTCAAAAACACAAAAAATATAGCCCCCATAAATATTAAAAATGGCCTGTCTTTAAGAGTTTCCACAACTGAATGCCAGAATTTTACTTTTTCATGTTTGATAACATAACGATCTTTGCAAACAATGGCAGGTATTATGCCGGTTATTAACATCACAAATCCTATTATGATACCTAAGTATCTGGCGCCGGTTGCCTCATCTCCATGCCAAATTTTTAACTGTGTAAGTAAATATGCAGATCCTATAACTATACCAATAGTGTAAGAAAAAACAAGCTTATAAAGCTGCAACCTTGTCCGTTCATGATAATCCACTTCAAGTTCCAGTCCCAATGCACTGAATGGTATCTGCCAAAGCGGAAAAGTCATGAAAAATAATGAAACAGTTGTCACCAGATATGCGGCCTGGAGAATATTTCCTTTTATTAAAATTCCAAAAACCTGAAAATCCTCAACGGATCGTGGAACGAACCATATACTGACAAAAATAAATGACATAATAATGGATCCAATGAAAATCCATGGCTTTCTCCTTCCCCATCTTGATCTCGTATTATCACTTAGATTGCCAATAATTGGATCTGTAACTCCCTCAACAATACGGGAAGCGCTTAAAGCAAGTCCAACTACAAAAGGACTGATACCCAGGCACACCTGAAAAATATTGTAAGCCAGACTGGGAACAACATTGATCGAAAGATTTTCTGCAAATCCTCCTATACCCCAGGATAGTTTTTGTCCGGTAGATAATTTAGCCTTTTGTTTATCCTCCATGTTTATTTATTTTTTTAAAATTCTTCTCACTTTTTGATTAATAATTTCTCAATTTCGTTTAATTAAGGTCGTCATTTCGAGCGCAGCGAAGTAATATGTCGATAAAGAGATTGCTTCGTTTTTCGCAATGACAACTTCATTTTAGTTTTTTACTTAATTGAACGACATCGAATAATCTCCTTTCGAAATTTGTTTTAAATATGCTAATTTTTTACGAACAACCAAAAAATATATTTTAATTTATCAGGTAAGTATCCTCCCTGGTTTATAATTTTCTTTTTTTCAACAAAACTGTTTTTCAAATCATTTGAATACAGAATGCTTTTATAAACCAAATTCACAAAGGATTTCAAAGGACTCATTTATTGTTTAACAAAACAATACTGAATTAAAAATTAAAAAATAAATGTGAGGTTTTTAAATTGAGTCAATTATTGCTTCACATAAAATAATTCATTTCTATACTTTTTATTTGTCTTAACATATTTATCCAAAAAGACTTTTTGATCATTAAGATTTTTCATCGCATCTTCAATTGACCTGTTAAGCTGAGAAATGGATAAAGTCATATTTGAATCAGGATTTCTAATTTCATTCAGTTTTTCCCGGGATAGATTTAATGAATATTCTGCAGTATCCAGCATATTTTTAATTTCATTATCAGCTTTTTTAGGTATAAATTGCTTATTTCGATATTGCACAAACTTGTTTAATTCATTAATACCATCATTGTAAAAACTAACTGCAGCATTATGGGTTTCAATAACCAATTTGTTTTTGTAATATTCTATCTCCAGCTTATTTTCCTGCAATTTGTCAAAGATTAAAGAATTCTTAACTCCATTTCTTTCAATTCTATTGCTTGATGAAATCAATCTCTCAGTATTTGATTCCTGCTCAAACTTACTTAGAGTATCTATAAAATTAAAAAATGGCTTGTTTTTATTGACTTTGAAATTGCCTTCATAAAATTCCTGGTTTGTTACCGGATAATTTAAAAATTGCCATAACGGATCAAATGGCATATGTGATTTTATCAGGTTCTCAGGTTTTGTTTTAAAGTAAAAATTATTAATTTTTCTCACAAATCTTGAATTGTGTACATAACCTGAACCCCAGGTAGGATCAAACAAAAACCAGGTTGAATCAATTAATCCTGCGCACCAGGCGTGAGGAATATAATTTACCATTTCATTTTGTTTTGTATATCCATAAATCACATAAGATTTTATTCCAACCTGATTAATTATATTATTATAAAGTTCTGCATAATGCTGACAGATTCCTTTCCTTGTTTTTAAAACTTTGTCGATAACTTCATTTTTATTGGCATAAAAATTAATTGCAAACATATTATCGACATCATATTGAATATTTATTGTAACCCAAATGAATGCAGCTCTTGCTTTATCGGATTCATTAGAAAAATTTGAATTAATATAACCTGCTATCCCTTTGGTTGACTGTGTTAATGAATCGGGTATTAGTAATGCGACAAAATCGATTTTGGAATAATCTTTATTTTTTTGTGCATTTAATACTAAGGATAAACCAATCAAAATAATCGTAAGAACTGATCTCATAATGTTTTTTTCAAAGTATAGCATAATTCAATTTTATCTCAATCATTATTTGTAATTTGCCTGACCTTAACATTGGTGGTGGATTAATAGTTAAAAGACTTTATTTACCATGATTCAAATGTATAATATTTTTTGAATCGGGATTTTTATTCTTTCAGATTATTTGTAAATAAACATCAGTCTAAATAACAATTTTAATTTTATTTAAAGTTGATTTTGATTAATCTTGATTCATTTAAAATTATAATAAAAAAATAAAATCTTCTTATATATGATTAGTCATCGCTCAAAAATTTAAAACAAAAACTATAAATTCATAGATAAGATTAACGAATTTAGCCAATAAATGAGAAGTAAATAATTCACAACATTTGCACTATGATAGATAACCAAATATTAGACTGGCTTCTTGAAGGTGATGTTTCAATACAATACCAGGTTTATCGCGATTTGTTGAAAACTGAGAAAAGTGATTTAAGGGAACGAATATCGAAAGAAGGCTGGGGTGCCCAATATCTCTCAATTCGGAATGTTAATGGACACTGGGGTTTGGGATTCTACAGGCCAAAATGGACTTCAACACATTATACTTTGTTGGATTTAAAAAATTTAGGTATTTCAAATCAAAACAAGCATATCATTTTCACGATAAATAAAATAATTCAGTACAATAAATGTTCCGATGGCGGAATAAAAGCAACCGGGCAAAACTCAAAAAGTGATGTTTGTGTTAATGGAATGTTCCTGAATTACGCATCATATTTTGGAGCAAATGAAACAGATTTGAAATCTATAATCGATTTTTTGCTTTCGCTACAAATGAAAGATGGAGGATTTAATTGCCATTCAAACAGAATAGGTGCTGTGCACAGTTCCTTACATTCAACCCTTTCAGTGCTTGAAGGTATTATGGAGTATTTAAAAAATGGATATACCTACAGGTTACCGGAACTGAAAAAAGCCAAAAAGGAGTCGATAGAATTTATTCTTGAACATAGGCTTTATCAATCGCATAAAACTGGTGAAACGATAGATGACAAAATATTAAAATTGTCGTATCCTTCACGATGGAGATATGATATTTTAAGGGCTTTGGATTATTTTCAATTTGCGGGTGTTGCGTATGACGAAAGAATGGGCGATGCAATTGATATAGTCATTAAAAAACGCCGGCCTGATAAAAAATGGCCATTACAGGCAAAGCACGGCGGACAAGTATATTTCGACATGGAACCAGCCGGAAAGGCAAGCCGATGGAATACATTAAGGGCGCTAAGGGTGTTTTCTTATTTTGGGATTAACCTGTAATTTATTCGGAAAGTATCTGAATATATTCTCCTTAGCAAAACAGGTGTTTATCCTATAATCATTAATTTATATAAAATATCACTATTTCATTGGTTTATTCAATATGAAATCATAAATAATGATGTAACAACAAATTTTAGTGTACTTTTGTCGCGAATTTCTGTCTATATGAAATATCCATTTTGTTTATTTAATTTCATTTGGCAGGGTTGTTTGTTAAATTTAAATACAGGAAAGTAAATTATGGGAAGATCGCATGAGACTTTTAATAAAAAAGAAGTTCGTAATAAAAAAGGAA